>Ga0209309_10003428_pt1 | contig 13695 bp, 11 predicted proteins | sample COGITO_mtgs_1204_2_FD_184807 | JGI IMG/M metagenome (GOLD analysis project Ga0209309, IMG submission 184807) | Pelagic marine microbial communities from North Sea - COGITO_mtgs_120412 (SPAdes) (version 2) | ecosystem: Environmental > Aquatic > Marine > Epipelagic ...
GGCATCAGGCCGGCAAAGCGCGTATCGCGCGCCATCCGATCCTCCAACACACGTTGGGCGCGGCGGGTGTTCAGACGAATATCCACATCCGCGCGATCAAATGGATCAAGGCCACCCATTCGCTCCGCCAATCCATCCAGCAGGGTTGCCGCAAAATCGGCCCCCACCGGAACCGTAAACACCCGCAAACCCTGAATTGGATCAAACATCAGCCAGCTTTCCTCAACATTTCATCCGCAGTGCGTAAACCCTCAGCCGTGCCCACATCGACCCATGGCTGATCGCAAACCGCGCCGTACAACGCGCCTGCCGCGTTCATCTGATCCCACACGACGTTGAGCGAGAACTTCCCGCCCTGCATCCGCGCCAACCGATCGGTGCGCAAAATTTGCCAGCCTGAATAAACGTAAGCTGCGGACGGCGCATCGCCGCGCCGGACCAGCTGGCCGTCCGCTGCCAGATCGAAATCACCGGCCCCTGAATAGGCACGGCATTGGGCGACGGGAACCAACAGCAACAGTGCCTCCATCGACGGACGCCAATCACGCGACAAAACCGACAAGGGATCAGCCTTGGCAGCCCAAATGGCGTCGGGATTCACAGACAGAATCGGGTTCGGGAGGTACGGCAAGGCCGCGTGCAATCCGCCGCCTGTTTCCAAAATCTCCGGCTCATATGACAAATGGATCGCGGGCGCTGCGCGCCCTGCCACTGCCTGAGCGACCTGTTCGGAATGGTAGTGTGTGTTCACAACAGCCTGCGACACGCCCCCCGCAGCCAAACGATCCAGCGCGAGATCCAGCAGAGTCGCCCCGCCTGCCCGCAACAGGGGTTTTGGCGTATCCCGTGTCAGATCCCCCATCCGCGTTCCAAACCCTGCGGCAAAAACCATGGCGGTGTCAGGGATACTCATCGTGCGGCCCGAATTTTAGCCCGAACGGTCGCATCAGGTTCTGGCACGTTCTGTCCGATCCAATCATGTAGATCATTGAGCGCAGGGTGGGCCAAATCTCGCTGCAAGTGCGCCCAGACACGGGGCATCAGGTCGAGATACGTAACCTTTCCGTCGCGCAGCCATAGGCGGGCGAAAATCCCCAGAATCTTTATGTTTCGCTGCGCACCGAGGGTTGCGTAGGCCTGCGCAAAGGCATCCTGTTCCAGCCCCGTCGCCGCGATGTACCTGTCGAACATCGCAGCACGCAGCGCATCCGAAGTATCGCGCCGTGCGTCCTCCAACAGCGACACCAGATCATATGCGGGGTGCCCTGCAAGTGCGTCCTGATAGTCCAGCAAACCGACTCGTGCCGTGCCGTGCCGTACGGGCAGCCAAATCAGGTTCTCAGCATGATAATCCCGCAACACCACCACATTCGCATCCAGCAAAGGCGCACACGCCGCGTCGATCAGTGCATCAAAGGCCGCTGCGTCGACATCACGCCCAGCCCCCGGCAAATACCACTCGGTCAGTAACTGGGCCTCGCGCCGATACGTGGCTGCATCATACCGGGGTAACTCGGCGGGCGCTGGCATCTGGTGCAGATCAGCAAGCAGGTCCACCGCGGCCGCGTAGAGCGTTTTCTCCGCCACATTCGCAACAGCCCGCGCAAAGAGCGCGTCGCCCAAATCCTCCAGCAACAAGAAACCGTTCACAGGATCGGCCCCGAAAATCTGCGGTGCGCTAAACTCACGCTCTCGCAGTAAATCGGTGATCTGCACGAAAGGAGTCGTATCCTCACCCTTTTCAGGCGGCGCATCCATCAGAACAGCTGAACTCTGCCCTATTACGCGAAGGTAACGCCGGTTTGAGGCATCGCCCGCCAGTGGCGCTATTGCAGCGTCCCCCCAGCCAATACGATTGAGGAACGCCTTCGCCAATGCATCACGATCTGTCATCCCGAAAGCTCCTCAAGCATATTTTCCCAGTCGGCGCCGACCAGTCGGACCTCGGCGCTACGGCCATCGCCCTGTTGCGACAGTGTAATATGGATGTGGCGTGCAGGCGTCAGACTGCCCAGCCGTTCAGGCCATTCAATCAAGGAGATGGCAGTGTCCAACACCGTATCCAGTCCCAGTTCCATCAGCTCCTCCGGCTCACCCAGCCGGTACAAATCCATATGCCAAATCGTGCTCTGCGCAGTCTCATAGCTTTGCATCAGAGTATAAGTTGGTGAGGGAACTTCCTGCTGCGGGTGCGTTAATGCGCGCACCGCGGCACGGGCGAGGTGGGATTTACCGGCGCCGATTGGACCGCTGAGCAAGACGCAATCCGGGCAAGACAAATGCGCCGCAATCCGCTGCGCAAGAGCATCGGTTGCGTCAGGATCGGGCAGCATAAAAAGCAAAGTCGAAATGTGGTCTGACATGCTATCGATCTAGCAGAGGCGCGCGCTGATCGGAACTGCCTATAGCGGTTAGACGGCGTCCGCCCGGCGCATTGCCTCAACCTCGTCCTGATCCACCAATGCGGATCGTGGAATACGGGCTGTGATGACGAATTGCTCCGCCTCCACCACGCTCAACTCTCCGCTAACCTCAGACAAATAACGCCGCAACAGTGAGACAGGCAGCGTACTGCCAATATCCTTACCCCGCGCGGATGAATCGCCTGTTACCGAAAATATCGCGTCCTCTCCCAATTGCGACAGTGTAAGCGTGACGCCCTGCCCCGCCGCAACCACATCCACCGCAGCAAGCAGCATCGTGTAGCCTGCACGACGAATCAAATCCTGATGGGTACAGGGAATCTGCCCCGTGCCGTCGTCCATTACTGTCACGGTAATGTCGGCAGGCTCTGTCACACTGCGCCCCTGCTCCAACGCGAGATCGACGGCCCGACGCAACGTGCGCGTGACAACTTGGGCCGACGATTCGGGCGGCAACAAGGACAGCAACGTTCCGCCGCCCGGTAAGGGATTCAGTTCCAGCACATGCAGCACAACACCATCGCGCCGTAGGGGGACTGTTAAAGGCTTACGTTCTGTCTGAGTGTGGCGACCCACCACGTAGCTGAGCACACGATCCCAGATCGGTGCGGGGCCAAACGCCTCACGGCACTGACGCAGCACCTCATGAATCGCGCCGGGTATGGCGAGGCTGTTCGGCTCCGCCGACACACCAGTCAGCGTTGAAAACTCAGTACCCACAAAGCCTGCCGCCCCGCTAATATCAAAGATCAGATGAGTACCGGGGCGTGACTCCAAAGCAGCAGCGCGCAAGGTCATCCCCTCACGGAATTGCTGCTCCAATGTTACGGCAGGGGTAATATCCTCCAACAGAAACGCCACAGCACCCTGAGGGTGGGGACGCCCGACCACGCGCAAAGTGCGTCCGGAGGGCTGCACCCAAACCTCGGTAAAGTCCTGCATTCCGCAGTCGCGACCCAGTGACGTAATTTGCTCGCTCCACCCGCGAAAGTCGCGTTGATCTGGCAAAGCGCGCCGTTCGCGCAGGTGGTTCAACAAACCCGTCAGCGTCGGACGACCGGCCAACCACGCGGGATCGAGCCTCAAAAGTTCAGCAAGAGCCGGATTAAACAGCCCCAGCTCCCGATCACGATCAAAAATCGCCAACCCGATTGGCAGATGCGCGAAGGTTTCGGTCAATGTTTCGACGAACCGGCTCAGCGCAGCCTCAGCACGTATGATGCGTTCTGCCGAGATGGCGTACCCAAGGATGACATCATCGCTACCCTCGACAAGGGTTACATCATACCAGATCGGGGCGGATGTATCCTCGGGCTGCACGGACATCCGATGTTGTTGCATACCGTCGCTGACGCCCAGCACATGGGACCGCTGTGCCAGCATCGGCGGAACTGAGGGTGGCAAGCCGCGCTGCCGCATCGCCACCTCATTGGACCAAAGGATCTTACCCTCGCGATCCATGCGCCACTGCAAATAGGGCGCGTTATCCAATAAATCTGACTGTCTGGCCGCGTCCTGAGCTGCGCTGATGGCTTGGCCCTGTCGCTCAACCGCCTGCCGCTCACGTTTGGTTACATTCACAACCGACAGATAGGCGCGGGAGCCGTGCACGAATCCCGCAACATCGAGGTATTCACCCGTCAGATTGCCAAAAACCACCTCAAATCCACGGCCCTCTGTGCGAAGCGAGGATATGTATCTCAGCAAGCATGCGCGTCGATCCGGTGCCATACCCTGAGCAAAGGCAGCAAGCATCACAGGCAGATCTGTCGTCTCAGCACAATCATCACTTATGCAAAACACCTGCTCACGCCGGGGGGCCGCCGAGATTCTATTGCTGCGTCGCCGCACCGAAAGATGCACCAACAGCCCAAGGCCCAAAAGTGCCGCCAAGCCTGCCGTGATGATTCCTGGATCGGGCATGAACATAAATGATCTCCAAGCGAACTTGCAGTATCCACCATGCGTGCCCGCGCCTTAACGAACCGTTAAGCCTATAGGAGATCGTTCCGGCTATTCTGACCCAATGCAGTACGCGAGGCATCCTCGATCGGGGCGATTAGGCCGCGTGGCCACAGGACATCAACCAGTGCACCAGGGGGGCGCGCGAAGTTGGAAATCCCGACATTCGAGCGCTTTCGCCCCGGCTCCGTTCCGTTTGTAAATGTCACAACTGCGCCCGACCGCTCCAGCAACGTCTTAGCGATGAAGAGGCCCAGCCCCATGCCCTCATACCCCGGTCGTAACGGATTTTTACGTCGCCGCCGCGCCAAGAACGGATCACCCAATCGTCCGATGATATCCTCGGGGAAACCCCGCCCATCATCGCCGATTGCAATGCGAAGCCGGTCTATATCCCATGTGGCATCGATCCAAACTGTACTCTCGGCGAAATCGACCGCGTTTTGCACCAGATTGCGAAGGCCGTGAACTACCTCAGGGGTGCGGGCCACGATTGGTTGGTCGACAACCTGCACAGTATCAATTTGGCCATCCAGTCTGAATATAACCTCTTTGCCCCGATTGATGTGAGGCTCGGCGGCTTCCTCCAACAACACCGCGAGAGGGACGAAATGCAGGTGCAGATCATCCTTTCCAGCGCGGCCCATATCCGCGAGAATCACACGGCAGCGGTCCGTCTGCGCGCGGATAAGCTCCGCATCCTCGAGCAAATGGGGGTGCGCGACGGCCAGATCAGCCAAATCTTCAACCAGTTCCCCTGCCGCGAGCTTTATAGTCGCCAGTGGCGTTCCCAGCTCATGCGCGGCGGCCGCCACCACGCCGCCCAGCGAGGACAACCGCTGCTCACGCGACAGGGCCATTTGTGTGGCGACCAACGCCTCGGACATTGCGGAATTGTCGCTCGTCACCTTGGCGGCATATATCCCGAAAAACAGCGTAAAGATCGAAACGGCCAGCCACATGCCAAAGATGTAAATGTCAGGCAGGTCCAGCACCTGCTGCCCCTGTATCACAAGAGGTCGATACCAGAACATCAACAGCGACGTCAGCGCTATTACCACACCGCCCAGAAACACCGTCTGGCGCACAGGTAATGCCGTGGCCGCAATCACAACCGGCCCGACGATCAGCATGACAAACGGGTTCGTCAGCCCACCTGTCAAGTGCAGCATCAAAGCAAGTTGGAACAGATCAAACAGCAGAATCGCAGCGGTATAGCTGGCCGACAGTCGCTTGTTTTCAGGTAGGACCATTGCTCCGCTGAGGTTAACCGCCAGCGACAGCAGGACGACAGCAATACACAACCCGAACGGTAGATCGATGCCGAGAGCAAACTGCGCAAACAGCACAGCTAAAAACTGCCCTGCGATGGCCCCCCATCGCAGGTTCAAAACTGTGCGCAGTCTTAGCCAATCACTGCGGGCGGGGGGGCTATCGTGAAACATCGGGCCTCATAGCGGATTGTCGTCCGCGTTCAATGCAACCACCCGCCGCGCGAGAGCCGCTGCGTTAACGCGCGCGGGCCAGAAACGCAGCAACCTCAGCCTGACCACTGCGGGCGCGATAGGACATGCGTGAACGAACGGACGAGTCGCCCGTGAAGTTTCGCAGGAACTCGGTCGGGTTTGCCACGTACTGCGCAATATTTGCCTCGGTCCAAACCAGACCGGCAGCGCCAGCTGCAAGAATACCTTCGCCGTAGCCAAAGCCGGCCTTGGAACCCGCTGCGCGTCCGACAACTCCGTACAGGTCAGGACCGGTGCGGCCGCGGCCCGCGATGACGTTTCCATTGGGCGCAGTGACCGTATGGCAGGATTGGCACTGGTTGAACGCCGAACTGTCCTGCGCAACCGCAGGGGCCGCAACAATCGTTAACGCCGCTACTGCGGAAAGCAAAATCCGGTTCATCATCAGAGTATCCTCCATCGGTGCGACGCGGAACTGTTCATCAGCACCAAACGCACCGTGTACATATAATGACACCACGAACGCACGTCCAACCCCGCGCGATGCCGCAGGTGCGTGACACGATGGACTGGTTTAGCAATATTTCACAGCTTGCGCGACGGTTCGCGCAACGCGGATGCAAACCCTTAGGCAGCGGCCCGCGCCAACGCACATTGGCTCCACAACCTGTGAAGCGCCCCCACCAGCGCATCAATATCAGCGTCGGTATGCAAGGGCGAAGGGGTGAAACGCAGACGCTCCGTTCCCTTGGGTACTGTCGGATAATTGATCGGCTGCACGTAGATTCCGTGATCTTGCATCAGAATATCAGCGAGCATTTTGCACTTTACCGGATCCTTCACCATCACGGGGACGATGTGGGACGGATTATCGAGATGCGGAATCCCAGCCTTATCCAGTGCTGCACGCAGCCGTGCGACCTGACGACGCTGGCGCGCGCGAAGGCCAGTGCCCTCCTCACCCTTCAGCGTCTGGATCGACGCGACAGCGCCCGCGGCGACTGCTGGCGGCAAGGCGGTGGTAAAGATGAAGCCCGACGCAAACGAGCGGATGAAATCGACCAGCTCGACCGAACCGGTGATGTAACCGCCGACGACGCCAAATGCCTTACCCAACGTCCCCTCGATCAAAGTCACACGATCCGACAGGCCCTCACGCTCCGCTATGCCAGCGCCGCGTGCGCCGTACAGGCCAACGGCGTGAACCTCGTCCAGATAGGTCATCGCGCCGAACTGTTCGGCCACGTCGAGGATTTCTGCAATCGGGGCGATGTCACCGTCCATGGAATAAACGCTTTCAAAGGCGACAACCTTGGGTGCGTCAGGGTCCAGATCAGCCAGCTTACGCTCCAGATCACGGGGGTCGTTGTGCGCCCAGATCCGCTTGTCACAGCGGGCGTGGCGGATACCCTCGATCATGCTGGCGTGGTTGAATGCATCCGACAGGATCGTGCAGCCGGGAAGCCGCGAACCCAATGTTCCCAGCGCGGCCCAGTTGGACACATAGCCCGAGGTAAACAGCAGCGCAGCGTCCTTGTGGTGCAGATCGGCCAGCTCACGCTCCAAAACCACGTGGCTGTGGTTGGTGCCCGAAATATTGCGCGTGCCACCTGCGCCTGCGCCGCATTGGTCGATTGCCTCATGCATGGCGGAAATCACAGCAGGGTGCTGGCCCATTCCCAGATAATCATTGCCGCACCAGACGACGACCTCGTCCGCACCGGCGCCGTGGTTTTTGGCCTTGGGGTAGGCGCCGCGGTGGCGCTCCAACTCCGCAAAGACGCGGTAGTTACCGTCCGCCTTAAGAGATTCTAACTGGGTGCGAAAAAGCTGATCGTAATCCATGTGTCGTCTCGTCCCTTGCGGTGCCGCCGAGCTAAACACCCATGATATGCGTCGGACTAAGGGACTTTCCATCACATGAAAAGCGCACCTTTGTCGCATGCCTCGATCCTTACTGCGCCACCTGAAAGCGCTGGGTCAAGGTTTAGAGTCAGGTAAGTGATCACTTCGCTGTTCGCATCACGTGCGTCGGCACTGACGCTGTGGCGTCTGGTCGCAATCTGGCGCACAGGACAAATGGGGCTGGACCCAACAGGGGGGCTCCTTCATATCTGGTGGCCGATTTACACGTTTGGAGCGCCGACATGACCGAAAAACTTCTTTTGCGCGCGCTCAAGGGCGAAACTCTGCCGGTTCCCCCCATTTGGATGATGCGTCAGGCTGGGCGCTATTTGCCGGAATATCGCGCAACACGGGCCCATGCGGGCAGCTTTTTAGACCTGTGCTACAATCCCGAATTGGCGACGGAGGTTACGTTACAGCCGATCCGCCGCTATGGTTTTGACGCTGCGATCCTGTTTGCCGACATTCTGCTGGTGCCACAGGCGTTGGGTGCCGACCTGACCTTTGTTCAGGGTGAGGGGCCGCGCCTGTCAACGGTAACGTCTGCCGCTGATCTGGCCAAGCTGGGGCCGCTGGACAATATTGATGAGGTCCTCAGCCCGATCTATGAAACGGTCAAAATGCTGCGTCGTGAACTGCCCGCAGACATTCCGCTGATCGGCTTTGCCGGCGCGCCGTGGACTGTCGCAACCTATATGATTGCCGGTCAGGGCACCCCTGATCAGGCCCCCGCGCGTCGCCTGATGTACGGCGACCCCGCTACGTTCGAGGCGCTGCTGGATCGCATTACCGAGGCGACGATCCACTATCTGCTCAAGCAAATCGAGGCGGGTGCAGAGGTTGTAAAGCTGTTCGATAGCTGGGCGGGCGCGTTGCCCGGTCCGGTCTTTGCGAAATATGCCATCGCGCCTGCGAAACGTATCGTTGACGCAATCCGGGCGCAGCATCCTGATGTGCCGATCATCGGCTTCCCTCGCATGGCTGGCGGCAATTACTTGCCCTACGTACAGGCAACTGGCGTGCAATGCGTGGCGCTGGATACTGCTGTTGATCCTGCATGGGCGGCCCGCGAGTTGCAGCCGCACACATGTGTACAGGGCAACCTTGATCCGCTGCTGCTGGTTCAGGGCGGCGCTGCTCTGACCGAGGCGACAAAGGCTGTGGTCAAAGGGTTTTCCGGCGGCCCGCATATTTTCAACCTTGGCCACGGCATCACACCTGATGCGGACCCTGAGAATGTGCATCGCATGTTGGAGGCCGTTCGCGGCTAAACGGGGTTTGAGGCAGGTTCGTTAACCCCTCCTTAACCATAACACAGCGATCCTCCGGTCAAATCGGAGGATCAGCATGGTCGCGCGCGCCTATACAGTCGCCTTTCACGGGGTAGAGGCACGCCGTGTCGAGGTTCAATGCGCCCTCAGCGCGGGGTTGCCTGCGTTTAACCTCGTCGGTTTGCCAGATAAGGCGGTGAGTGAGGCGAAGGAGAGGGTGCGTGCTGCCATGACCTCCATGGGTCTGGCGATGCCGGCCAAGCGGATCACCGTCAACCTGTCCCCCGCCGATCTGCCCAAGGAAGGGCCGCATTTCGACCTGCCCATCGCGCTAAGCCTACTGGCCGCGATGGAGGTTATTCCGCAGGACGCCGTCGAAGGTTTCATTGCTATGGGGGAACTGTCGCTCGATGGAACGACCGTGCCTGTCATCGGCGCACTGCCAGCCGCAATGGCAGCGGCGGAGGCGGATTGCGGCTTGATTTGCCCAGAGGCCTGCGGAGCGGAGGCCGCGTGGGTTGGCGCGGTTCAGGTGCTTGCCACGCCGTCGCTGCTGGGCATCGTCAATCATTTCAACGGGCGTAATATTCTGCCCGCTGCAAAGGCTGGCATGGTGGCAAAGCGGGGCTTCGTACCGGATATGGCTGATGTGAAGGGGCAGGAGCGGGCCAAACGCGCCTTGGAAATCGCCGCCGCTGGTCGCCATCACATGATTATGGTGGGCGAACCGGGATCAGGCAAGTCCATGCTTGCCGCGCGCCTGCCGGGTATCCTGCCGGATCTGACACCGGCGGAGGCGTTGGACACCTCGATGATCCTATCCCTCGCCGGTCAGATCGAGGAGGGCGGCATCTCGCGCCAGCGCCCGTTTCGCACGCCGCATCACACCGCGTCTATGGCAGCCATTGTCGGCGGTGGCAGGCGGGCCGGACCGGGAGAGATCAGCTTGGCCCACAACGGGGTCTTGTTCATGGATGAGTTTCCGGAATTTCCCCGCCAAGTCCTCGAAACCCTGCGCCAGCCTATCGAAACGGGCGATGTGGTTGTGGCCCGCGCCAATGCCCATGCCCGCTATCCCTGCAAATTCATGCTGGTCGCTGCCGCAAACCCCTGCCGGTGCGGATACCTGCCGGACCCATCGCGGGCCTGCTCGAAAGCACCCATTTGCGGGCAAGACTATCTGGGCAAAATCTCGGGCCCGCTGATGGACCGGTTCGACATCAGGGTTGATGTCTCGCCGGTTGCGGTCGGTGATCTGTCGGACAGTCGGCCCAGCGACAGCTCCGCCGTGGTCGCTACCCGCATCGCTGCTGCGCGTGACATCCAGACGGCGCGCTTTGCCTCTCTGGACGCAACGACCAATGCGGATGCAGAGGGAGATTTGCTGGACCGGATCGCCACGCCTGATGCTGCGGGTAAGGAGCTGCTGACCCGCATTGCAGACAAACACCGCCTGACGGCACGCGGGTATTTTCGCATTTTACGCGTGGCCAGAACGATTGCAGACCTTGCCGGATCGGATGGTGTTTCGCGTGACCACGTTGCGGAGGCCGTCGCCTATCGGTTGGCCCTCTAGAAAAAGCTTTGCGGATCGATATCGATGGCAATCCGGTAGTTCGGGCGCAGAGTCACCCCCTCCACCCAGCTGGCGAGCAGCGGTTGCAGGGCCAGCCCCTTGGGCGCCTTGACCAGCAGCCGTACCCGCGTGCGACCGCGTATGCGCGCAACAGGCGCGGGGGCTGGGCCGAACAGCTGCGCGCCGCCTTGCGTCAAAATACCGGCCCGCGCGGCTAGGACGCGGGCAAGGTCAAAGGCCTCACGCTCCTCAGGACCGCTAACGATGATACCAGCCATTCGCCCGAACGGGGGGGCGCCTGCGGCCTGACGCTCGGCTGCTTCCGCCCGCCAGAATGCCTCCTCATCCCCGCCTAGGATCGCCTTGATGACAGGATGATCGGGTTGATGGGTTTGGACCATGGCAAGGCCGGGTTTATCTGCACGCCCTGCCCTGCCAGCAACTTGGCGGATCAACTGGAACGTCCGCTCCGCTGCGCGCAGCTCACCACCCTGCAATCCCAGATCGGCGTCGATCACGCCCACTAGTGTCAGAAGCGGGAAGTTATGCCCCTTCGCCACCATCTGCGTGCCGATTACAATATCCGCGCCGCCGTTTGCGATATCCTCGATCCGTTGCTTTAACGCCCGCGCGCTCATCGTCATGTCGGACGACAGGACGGCCATACGCGCCTCGGGGAAACGACGCTCGACCTCCTCGGCCAAACGCTCCACCCCTGGGCCTAGTGCGGCGAGGTGGTCCGAGCTACCGCACGAAGGGCATTCGGCGGGGACCGGTTTTGTCGCGCCGCATTGGTGGCACATCAGGCGGTTTAGAAAGCGATGCTCAACCATCCGCGCGTCGCAATCATCGCAGCCCACCTGATGCCCACAGGCACGGCACAGCGTTAGCGGGGCATAGCCGCGACGGTTGAGGAACAGCAGGCTTTGCTCGCCCGCCTCAACCCGCATCCGCACGGCATCGGCCAGCGGGTCGGATATCCACGAATCCTTTTCTAGTGGATCAACCCGCAGGTCCACCGCCCGCATTTCAGGCAGAACCGCAGCGCCAAACCGCTCCGTCAGATCAAGACGTGTGTATTTTCCAGCGCGTGCGTTCACCCAGCTTTCCAGCGAAGGCGTAGCGGATGCCAAAACCACTTGCGCACCAGTAAGGGACGCGCGCAGCACCGCCATATCACGGGCGTTGTACAGCACACCGTCCTCTTGCTTGTACGAGCCGTCGTGCTCCTCATCCACAATCACCAGACCCAGATCGGTGTAGGGCAAGAACAATGCGGATCGCGCCCCCACAACCAGTCGCGCCCGCCCCTCGGCCACGCCCATCCACGCCCGCCTGCGCCCGGCCTGCGTGACGCCGGAATGCCACTCCGCAGGGGAGGCGCCAAAGCGTGCCTCAACCCGCGACATGAATTCTCCGGTCAGCGCGATTTCAGGTAGCAACACCAGCGCCTGACGCCCTGCCCGCAGACATTCGGCCACTGCCTCCAGGTACACTTCGGTTTTGCCCGATCCGGTAACGCCCTTTAGCAGCGTTGTGCCATAGGTGCGGCTGCGAACCGCCTCACGCAGAACGGTACTGGCGTGGCGCTGATCGTTCGACAGGTCCTTGGACGGCAATTCCGGATCTAGCGTGGGAAAGTCCGCATCGCGCGGCGCGTTTTCGCTGGTCAGGACGCCCTGCGCCTCCAACCCCTTCACCACTGATGAGGTTACACCCACCAGCGCTGCAAGCTCGGACGGGGCGAAGCCCATGCCGTCGTGTTCCTCCAGAAACGCGATCACCCGCTCCCGCGCGTCGGTCATGCGGCTGGGCTGTTGGTCAGTCAAACGCACGATTCGCCGCTTACCCGGTGGATCACCCAGTCCCGGCACACGGGTCGCCAGCCGCAGGATCGCGGTGAGCGGTGTCATAGTATAATCGGCAACGCGCGTCACAAATTCGCGCATGCTCGGGCGCATGGGTGGCACATCGAGAATCGCGCCGATCTCTCGTATTTTGCTGAGGTCGTAGTCGCCGGCACCTTTCCCCCAGATCACGCCCTTTACCCGGCGCGGGCCTAGCGGAACGGACACGAACGCGCCCACACGCGCGCCGCCCTCGGGCACGCGGTAATCCAGTGTGCGCCCGGGCATGTCCGGCGTCAGAACAGCGGCCAGCGCACCCGCCTCGAGGTATTCGATTTGCTCGCTCATGCTTTGCCCACTATCATGGGGCGCGGGTCAGGAAAACGCCTGACACGCACAGCGCGCAGATGTGCATCACGGGTTGGGTTTGCGTTCTGCGCAGGCTGATGTAAGGTCCGCGCGAAATCACCTATGCAGGGATGCCAGCCATGAAATTCTTCGTCGATACTGCCGATGTCGCAGCCATCTCTGAGCTCAACGATCTGGGCTTCGTAGACGGTGTTACCACGAACCCGTCTCTGATCATGAAATCAGGCCGCGATATCCTCGAAGTCACCAAGGAAATTTGCGAGCTGATCGATGGCCCCGTTTCCGCCGAGGTTACAGCAACCGACGCTGACGAAATGATCGCCGAGGGCCGCAAGCTGGCCAAAATCGCGGACAACATTGCCGTGAAGGTGCCGCTGACGTGGGCCGGTCTGAAAACCTGTAAGACGCTGACGGACGAGGGCCGCATGGTCAACGTGACGCTGTGCTTCTCGGCCAATCAGGCGCTGCTGGCCGCTAAGGCCGGCGCGACGTTCATCTCGCCGTTCATCGGTCGTCTGGACGATCTGAACATCGACGGCATCGACCTGATCGCGGATATCCGCACGATCTATGACAACTACGGTTACGGCACAGAGATTCTGGCGGCGTCGATCCGCACCGTAAACCACGTCAGCGATTGCGCGCGCATCGGTGCCGATGTCATCACCGCACCGCCCGAGGTCCTGAAGAAGCTGGCCTCGCACCCGCTGACGGACGCTGGTCTGGCCACATTCATGGCTGACTGGGCGAAAACCGGACAGAAGATCCTCTGAGATGGAGCGCGCCGTTGTCCGTGAGCTGATCCTCGACGATCCAGCGCTCGTCCTTGATGACGGGGACGTGATGCGTGCCTTGATCGAGGCCCAGGACGATGGC
>Ga0209309_10003434_pt1 | contig 13687 bp, 11 predicted proteins | sample COGITO_mtgs_1204_2_FD_184807 | JGI IMG/M metagenome (GOLD analysis project Ga0209309, IMG submission 184807) | Pelagic marine microbial communities from North Sea - COGITO_mtgs_120412 (SPAdes) (version 2) | ecosystem: Environmental > Aquatic > Marine > Epipelagic ...
TTGGCTGCGGTCAAGGTCATTGGACGCGAATTTTAGCTCCGTTTATTGCGGCTAATGCCAAAATTACCGCTGTAGATAGTGATGAAAGATGGTATTCTAAAAATGAAGAATTAGAAGGGATTTTCGAGAAATCGAAAAACCCTTTTCATTTAACTAAAGGAAATGCGCAACAATTGCCTTTTGAGGATAACCAATTTGATCTAGTAACCTGCCAAACAGTTCTAATTCATGTTCCAAAACCTCAACAGGCATTAGAAGAAATGAAACGGGTGCTAAAACCCGGTGGAACCTTGCTATGTGTAGAACCAAATAATATAATCCAGAGTCTTACTAAAACATCGCTTTCTAAGAACGATTCTATAGATGAAACTTTAGATCATATAAAATATAGATTGATCATAGAAAAAGGCAAGAAAAATATGGGTCAAGGAGATAATTCTTTGGGAGATCTTTTACCAGGAATGTTTGCTATGGCTGAAATGCATAATATTGAAGTGCGACTATCGGACAAGGCAATTGCTATGTATCCACCTTATAGTACTAAGGAACAAGTGGCAACCTTAAAACAATGGATGACTGGAAGTTCATGGAAATCTAATACTCAAAAGGATATCGATTTTTTCAGTGCTGCCGGAGAAGAATTTATGCCATTTTATTTTGAATATCAGGATAAATATGCCCGAAGAGACGACCACCTAATGGGTGCTTTACAAAGAGAACAATACCATGCTGCCGGCGGCTCGTTAATGTATTTGGTTAGCGGCACAAAATAAATTCAAATTATCCTCTCCTTTTAATAGGGCCTTGTTCTACTACATTAGAGAGGATAATATGGGTTTTTGTTTCTCCATAAGTGATCAATTTATCTATGAATTCCTCCAGATGAGACTGATCGTATAAAACCACTTCCATTATAATATTTTCGTTTCCGGTAATTCGATAACAATTTATTACTTCCTTGAATTCTTTTACCTTTTCCAAGAACGGTTTCAACCTTCCCATAAAAGCACGCAAAGTAATTACCGCTTTTAATTGATGGCCGGTTTTGTGATAAGATACTTGTGCTTTATAGCCATTTATAATGCCATTATCTTCCATTTTTTTTACACGTTCAGCAACTGCAGGAGAGGTAAGACCAACTTTTCTTCCAATTTCTGCAAAAGACTGTCTTGCATTTTTTTGAAGGGAATCAAGTATTTGCCAGTTAAGAGCATCTATAGGCATAATTAATTTTTTTAACTATTAAATGTAATAATTTTAAAGCTAAGTTAAGGTTTAACTTTAAAATCGAAAGAATAATTTGTAGTTATCTCACTAATTTTATGGGTGTTGAAGAAATATCTTAATTATGAATTCCATTACCGGAACCGATTTTAATTACTCTCCTGTATATCGTAAAGCGATAGAAATTCTAACTATTTCTAAGAATATTTCTAGTTATATTTCTCAAGATCTATCTGGTCTGAGTAAAAGCGGGAAAGAAGATGAGAACATCTATTTTACCGGTGACATCATTCAACAATCTATTTCCTTATTTCCAAATATAATTAAAGCAGAAAGCGAACTTTTTTCTGAAGAAAAACAACGATACGCTGCCTCTGTAACTCGGCTAACTAATATGCTTTATAGAAATTGTGAGCGTTTGGAACTTTCTAACAGTAACGGAAGGGAATTTCTTCGAATTTTAAGATATGAGCTTAAAAAATTCAGAAAACTACAACGCATCTGGAAGCTAACCTTATAGGTTTGATCAAAGACTTTATTTAAGATTAAAATTACCCTAACTAAAAAAACCAATTTTTTATAGAATTGGTTTTTTAATTAATTTCAAATAGCTCTTTAACTCCTCTGCGACCTTAGGGCTTAGAATGAATAGCCCAATCATATTAGGTACAAGCATCGCAAAGATCATTGCGTCGCTAAAATCTGTCACTGCTCCTAAAGTAGCTGCCGCCCCTATCACAGTGAAACAACAAAACAATAATTTATAGGCATACTCTGTTCTTTTTCCTCGCCCAAACAAATAGCTCCAAGCTTGATAACCATAATAAGACCACGAGATCATGGAAGAAAAGGCGAAAAGAACAACTGCAAAGGTTAGTAAATACGGAAACCAAGAAACACCACTTTCCAAGGCCGAGGCTGTTAAAAGAACCCCTTCTTCATCATTCAGAATCATACCCGGAACTATTTGGCCTGTGATTATTAGTACCAATGCTGTTAATGTACAAACTACTACGGTGTCTATAAATGGCTCCAATAATGCGACTATTCCTTCACTAGCCGGAAAATTAGTTTTCACAGCACTGTGAGCGATAGAAGCACTTCCTATCCCTGCTTCATTACTAAATGCAGCTCTTTTAAATCCTTGAATGAGGACTCCAACAAATCCTCCAATTACACCTTCAGGATTAAAAGCTCCATCCCAAATGGAAATAAATGCATTTGGAATTTCGGTATAATTAATACCCAACACTATAAGTACTGCCAACATATACATAGCGACCATAAAAGGAACTACTTTATCTGTTACACTTGCTATTTTCTTTATTCCGCCAATAATTACAACACCAACTAAAATAGCCATCACCAAACCAAACATCCAACCCTTTCCGGCAATAAAACTATCTTCGGCACCCGTAACATATTCAAACAATTTGAAGGCTTGATTTACTTGAAACATATTCCCACCACCAAAAGATCCTCCAATGCACATTACTGCAAAAATTATAGCTAATACTTTACCAAGCTTCTTAAGACCTTTTTCTTCTAGACCTTTCTTGAGATAATACATGGGCCCACCAAAGATGGTTCCTTCAGCATTTACTTCTCTATATTTTACACCGAGTGTACATTCCACAAACTTGGAAGACATTCCCAATAAACCAACTAAGATCATCCAAAAAGTCGCTCCTGGTCCTCCAATACCTAAGGCAATTGCAACTCCGGCAATATTTCCAAGGCCAACGGTTGCAGAAACTGCTGCAGTTAAGGCTTGAAAATGACTCACTTCTCCTGCTCCTTCTACTCTAATAGTATCAGGGTTATCACCATCTACTTGATGTACTGAATCGCTGACTTCTACCACACCACCACTTTCCAAATGATCATACTTCCCTTGAACAACCTTAATCGCGGTAAAGAAATTAGTAAAATTCACGAACCTAAAATACAAGGTGAAATATGCAGCACCTAAAATAAGCACCACAAGAACCCAAGGTATTCCAGTTGTTTCTGTTATAGGAATTTCAGCAAAAATTCCATCTATAAACCAGCGTGTTGCATCGCTAAATTTCTCATTAATCCGTTCGTCTAAAGTAGAATTGGCAACCTGAATGAAAATGGACATAAACTTAGTTTTTCAGCAAATTGCTCTAAAACAAGTTTTTAAGAAAGGTTACGTACTATTGAAATTTTATTGTTGCTATGCTTAAGCATTGCCTTTTAATGAAGAATATTGAAGTAAATTATTCTTTTTAGCATATTCAATTAATTGCTCTTTACCGCCTTTCCCGCTTATATTCAATAGCTTTTTTATTTGATGAATATGGGTTTGAAATCCATCGTTGCTAATATTCATAAGCTCTGCTATTTCAGGATAAGATTTATCAGAACCAAAGTATGCGAGATTCCCTAAAACCTCTTTTTGACGTTCTGATAGATCAATTTTTGTGGCTTCTCTTAAAGTAATAAGTTCATTTTTCATACTTTTAATAGTATCTAAATGACTTTCATTCGCGAGTTCTTGCTGCTCTACTTTTTTCGTGAGTTTCAGATTTGCTGTAAATAACTTATCAGCAAGTCCTTGTTGTTGTTCTTTTTCAGAAAGAAATTTCCAACTATATAATAAAATGGAGAACAATAATATGAATAGAAATTTGAATGAAATAGCTGTTATACTCCCGGCAATAGACCAAAATTCTTGATCTATTAGTTGCACTGCCCTATCCTGCGGTATAATTCTATGTGTTACAGCAATAATTATAAGAACGAATAAAACAAGGGTAGGTAAATACATAAACCGCATTTTTCTTGTTGCAAATGCTTTATTCAATTCATATAACAAAGAAAATGCTACTACTACCGAAATTGGTATATCTATAAGCCATATAAAACTGTTGCTTATCTCTATGTTATTTAAAGAGGTAGCTATAAAAACAAAAGCGATCATGGATAACACCCCAAAATACACACCTATAAAATCCTTTGTGCTGAATTTTTGAACCAATCTTACCACAATTCCTCTCCTCTTGTCGTGTTCTATAGATGGGAGAGATAATAATATAAAAAGTGAATTTGTTAATGAGACCAGCACCCCTAAATAAATAATAATCTTATTAGATGGATCCCAGCGAAGTCCGAAAACTAAAATTAGGTTTAGTACCGCTCCCAAGCCCCAAACTAGGATAGCCAGCCCAAACCACATAATTCCTTTAATGGCATTTTCCCCAGAACCTTCTTTTCGTTCTTTAATAAAAATTCGCTGAATTATAATTGCCGAAATAAGACAAACAATTGCAGTAACAGTATATTCTATGATTGACAGCAAATTGAAGTATTTAATTAGAGATGACAGTTTAAATATTTAATATTGTGAATTCGAATCTTTCGACTGCGTCCAGGATAAACTAAAATCGAGAACTTTTCAGAATAAAAAAGAGGTTTCGACTCCGCTCAACCTGACATCTCTTTTACAAATTAAAATTTTAACATGAACATATATACTAATCTCTATATTTAATTTTAAAGATATTGAAAAAACAATTAGCTTATAAAATCAAAAATCCCAACTCATATCGAATTGGGATTTTTTGATTATTTCAATAATGAGATGCCGATATCGCTCTGCTTACATGTTTCTTCTGTACTGGCCTCCTACTTCAAACATTGCAGAAGTGATCTGACCTAAGGAACAAACTTTAGTCGCATCCATTAAGATTTCAAATAAATTCTCATTCTTAACTGCCGCTTCTTGGATCAATTCTAATGCTTTTTCAGATTCTTCCCCAAAAGCTTCATGCAGATTCTTTAAGGTCGTAATCTGATATTGTTTCTCTTCTTCTGTAGCTCTAATAACCTCCCCCGGAGTAACCGTTGGAGATCCTGTAGAACTTAAAAAGGTGTTTACTCCAATAATTGGGAATTCTCCGTTATGCTTTAAAGTCTCATAATACAAGCTCTCTTCCTGAATCTTACTACGTTGGTACATGGTTTCCATTGCTCCTAAAACGCCACCTCTTTCAGTAATTCTATCGAATTCTAAAAGAACCGCTTCTTCCACAAGATCTGTTAACTCTTCAATAATAAAGGCTCCTTGAATTGGATTCTCATTTTTAGTAAGTCCTAACTCTTTATTGATGATAAGCTGAATAGCCATCGCTCTTCTTACTGAAGCTTCTGTAGGCGTTGTAATTGCCTCATCATACGCATTCGTGTGTAAAGAATTACAGTTATCGTAAATAGCATATAATGCCTGAAGCGTTGTTCTAATATCGTTGAAATCTATTTCCTGAGCATGTAAAGAACGTCCAGAAGTTTGAATGTGATATTTCAACATTTGAGCTCTTGGGTTGGCTCCGTACTTATATTTTAATGCTTTCGCCCAAATCTTTCTTGCAACTCGACCAATCACCGCATATTCCGGATCTACTCCGTTTGAGAAAAAGAAGGATAAGTTGGGACCAAATTTATTAATATCCATCCCTCGGCTTAGATAATATTCCACATATGTGAATCCATTAGCTAGTGTTAATGCCAACTGAGTTACTGGATTTGCTCCAGCTTCAGCAATATGATATCCAGAAATAGAAACCGAATAAAAGTTCCTTACTTGTTTTTCAATAAAATACTCCTGCACATCTCCCATTAACCTCAGCGCATATTCTGTAGAAAAAATACAGGTGTTTTGTGCCTGATCTTCTTTCAAAATATCTGCCTGAACGGTTCCACGAACAGTACTTAAAGTTTCTTTTTTGATCTTAGCATAAACATCTGCTGGTAGCACAAGATCTCCTGTTACACCCAATAACATTAATCCCAATCCATTGTTTCCTTCTGGAAGCGCGCCTTGATATGCCGGGCGATCTACTTTTTTGTCCTTGTAAATCTTTTTGATCTTCTCTTCTACCTCATCCTGAAGTTCGTGTTCTATAATGTATTTTTCACACTGCTGATCTATAGCGGCATTCATGAAGAATCCCAATAACATTGGCGCAGGACCGTTAATGGTCATACTCACAGAAGTCATAGCATCTGCTAGATCGAATCCAGAATACAATTTTTTAGCATCGTCCAAACAACAAATGGAAACTCCCGCATTTCCTATTTTTCCGTAGATATCTGGCCTTAAGTCCGGATCATTTCCATAAAGTGTAACAGAATCGAAGGCTGTAGAAAGTCTTTTTGCAGGCAAACCTGCACTCACATAATGAAAACGTCTATTTGTTCTCTCCGGTCCACCTTCACCTGCAAACATTCTAGAAGGATCTTCTCCCGCTCTTTTAAAAGGATATAACCCAGCAGTATAAGGAAACTCCCCTGGAACATTCTCTTGCAAACACCATTTTAAAATGTCTCCCCAAGCCTGATATTTTGGTAAAGATATCTTCGGAATTTGAGTATGAGATAAAGATTCGGTATGCGTTTCTATTCGTATTTCCTTGTCTCTTACTTTAAAGGAATACACCGGTTCTTTATATTTATTCACTTTGTCTTCCCAACCTGTGATGATCTCCCAATTGTAAGGATCAAGATTTAATTTTACGCGATCAAATTCTGCAATTAGAAGTTTTAAGAAATCTTTGTCTACTTCTTTCTGAATTTGTTTAAGGATCTTTTCACTGTTCAAACCATGCTTATCCAAAAAAGACTTCTCGACTTCGTTTGAAGCTACATTGGTAACAGAACCTATAGTTTTATATATTGCATAAAGCTTTTGTGCAACCTCTTGCTGAGTGCTAGCTGTTTCATCATATTTTCTGTTACTTTCAGAAATTTCAGAAAGATATCTAACCCTGCTTGGAGGAATCACATAAATCTTTTCACTTTTATCTTCATTGATATGAAAAGTAGAAGATAGAGCGGCCTCAGTTTTTTCATCCACTTTATTCATCAACTTTCTGTACAGCGTATTCATTCCCGGATCGTTAAACTGGGAAGCAATAGTACCATATACAGGAAGTGTTTCAGGATCATCATGCCATAGGCCATGATTACGCTGATATTGTTTTTTTACATCACGAAGTGCATCTAGCGCCCCACGTTTATCGAATTTATTTATCGCAACCAGATCTGCAAAATCTAACATATCTATCTTCTCCAACTGCGTAGCTGCACCAAATTCTGGAGTCATCACATATAAAGAAGCATCAGAATGTTCTAAAATCTCGGTATCAGATTGCCCAATTCCTGAAGTCTCTAAAATTATAAGATCGAAATCTGCTGCTTTTAGAACTTCAACCGCTTCAGAAACATATTTAGATAATGCTAAATTAGACTGACGAGTTGCTAAGGAACGCATGTAAACGCGATCATTATTAATAGCATTCATACGAATCCTATCTCCTAAGAGCGCTCCACCTGTTTTACGTTTTGAAGGATCTACAGATATAATTCCAATAGTCTTCTCTGGAAAATCGATTAAGAATCTTCTTACCAATTCATCTACTAACGAAGATTTTCCAGAACCACCAGTTCCTGTAATTCCCAGAACTGGAGTTTTCTTTCCGTTAAGTTCTATTTTATTGAATGCTTTTTCAAAATCTTCATGTCTGTTCTCAGCTAGAGAAATTAATCTAGCAATGGTGTTTATTTCCTTTTCTTTTAGAAGGCTTTCCGTTTTATCAGCTTTTTCTAACGGAGGAGTTGGTGTATCTGCAGTTTTAACTAAATCGTTGATCATACCTTGCAATCCCATTTCTCGCCCATCATCTGGCGCATAGATACGGGTAATTCCATAATCCATTAGTTCTTTGATCTCTGAAGGGAGGATCACTCCCCCTCCACCACCAAAAATCTTAATATGCTCTGCCCCTTTTTCCTTAAGGAGATCATACATATATTTAAAATACTCGTTATGCCCTCCTTGATACGAAGTCATCGCAATAGCGTTGGCATCTTCCTGGATCGCACAATTCACCACTTCTTCTACACTACGGTCATGACCTAAATGAATCACTTCTACACCTGTAGACTGAATGATACGGCGCATTATATTAATGGCTGCATCATGTCCATCAAAAAGAGAGGCTGCGGTTACTATTCTTACTTTATTCTTAGGGATATATGGAGTTTGATCTTGCATTGTTAATCTAAATTTTTGGAGCTGCAATTTACTAAATTCGTAAGGAAATATCCTTGTTTGATTTAATTTTAAGGAATTAGTAGAAAATGAAAATAGCTTGCAATACCCTGAAGTTATTTTTTTGGAATATTTATTGTTTACTTTTAGAAAAAAAATCATGAAAAAATTATACATCCTTTTATTTATCCCTTTGTTTTTTAGTTGTGCGGAATTACAAGGAATTGCTACACAGTTACCAGGTGGGGCATACGGAGTTTCTGATACAGAAATTGCGTCAGGACTACGCCAAGCTTTAGACTTTGGAATAGACAAACAAGTTACTAAACTCACTAAGGAAGATGGCTTTTTCAGAAATGAATTGGTAAGAATTACATTACCTGCAGAACTTCAAAAAGTAGATAAAACTTTAAGAGATGTTGGATTGGGCACACTTGCCGATGAAGGTTTAAAAGTATTGAATAGAGCCGCAGAAGATGCCGTTAAGGAAGCAACTCCTATATTTGTTGATGCTGTTAAGGGAATAACATTTAACGATGCTAGAAATATATTATTGGGGAATAATACTTCTGCTACTACCTATTTAAATCAGAAAACAGAAACTCAATTGTATGCTAAATTTAATCCTGTTATAACAAACTCCCTTAACAAGGTTGGGGCCACTCAAGTTTGGTCTAATATAATTGATAGATATAATTCTTTACCTCTTACCTCTAAAGTAAATCCAGATTTACCGGATTATGTAACTAATGAAGCTCTAAAAGGAGTTTTTACTATGATAGCTGTAGAAGAAAAGGATATTAGAAATAATTTAGCTGCTAGAACTACAGATCTTTTAAGAAGAGTTTTTGGACTACAAGACTAATTTTGAATATGTGATTTTTAATTTATAATTACTTTAACCTCAGTTTAGTACATTTTAATATAATCAACAATTATATTTGCTCAATAACCCCGCAATGATAATGATGATGGATATTATGTTATTTAAGACTGAAGAAGAGCGTTTATGCCAAAAATACACAGCTCTAATGGAAAAAGCATTTAAGGTTGCATTAATTGATAAAGAGAAGAGCGATAAGATTAATGCTCGAGCCAAGAAAATTATGGTGCAGTTAAAAAGAATGAATTATAAAGGTCTAGACAAATAATTTTGTAATTCTTGAAAATATTGAAAGGCCTTTAATTGGCGAGAGCCATACCAACTAAAAAATTCCCCATCTACTATTTCTATTCTTGAATTGGAGAACTCTTTAATTTCATCTAAATGTTTTTGCTGAAAAGGAAAAGGTTCTGAAGACAATAGGATTAAATCTGGTTTTTGCTCTTTTAAATTCTCTAAACTAATTTCTGGATATCTGCTTCTAGCATTTTTATAGATATTTTCCCATCCATTAATTTCCAACATCGAGTTTATAAACGTATTTCCTCCAACAACCATCCATGGTTTTCTCCAAATAAAATAAGCAACTCTTAATTTTTCTGAATTTAATTTTCTTTCGAAGATATTTTTAGCACTAATTAATTCTGAAGCTAAATTAGTTGCAATTTCAGATTTGCTGAATAAAACTCCGTAATCCTTAACTAGGTCTATAGAGTCCTCGAAAGTAATAATGTTAGAAACATGAACTTGGGTTATTCCCTCTAGTTCCTTTACAATTTCTAGGGTGTTTTCTTCCTTATTACATAAGATAAGATCTGGGTTTAAGGCTTTGACACGATCTATGTGAACTTTCTTAGTGCCGCCAACAATCGTTTTTTTAGATTTTAGATCTTGTGGATGCACACAAAATTTGGTAATTCCAACTAATTCATTTTCTAGCCCAAGAGCAACTATCAATTCCGTTAAGCTGGGAACTAATGAAACAATTCGGGTAAACTGTTTCGAGATATCAATTTCACGATTTAGTTGATCCCTAACCTTCACCTCTTAAGTTTTTAAGTTAAAATAGCTACCATTTGGTTTGCCATTTCCCGCTGCATTACCTCAGCCTTTGCTGCAGCAATTTCAGCAAAATTAGAAGTTTGAGACGCATAAATTATAGCTCTGGAAGAGTTAACTAATAAGCCCACATCCTTATTCATCCCATATTTACAAACTTCCTCTAAACTACCTCCTTGAGCTCCAACTCCTGGAACCAATAAAAAACTATCTGGGACAATTTTTCTAACTTCCGCCAAGTATTCTGCTTTAGTCGCTCCAATAACATACATTAACTGTTCAGAATTTTTATAGGTTTTTGAAGTTTCTAATACTTTTTTATATAAATCGATTCCATCACATTTTAAAGTCTGAAAATCAAATGCGCCATTATTGGAAGTTAATGCAAGTAAAATAGTATGTTTATCTCTAAACTCCAAAAATGGCTCTACAGAATCTCTCCCCATATATGGAGCAACTGTAACTGCATCGAAAGCCATTTCGTGAAAGAATGCTTTAGCGTACATACTAGAAGTATTCCCAATATCTCCTCTTTTAGCATCGGCAATCGTGAAAATTTCAGGAAAATTTTTATTGATATAGTCTATAGTTTTATCTAGAGATTTCCAGCCTTTTCTTCCGTGAGCTTCATAAAAAGCAGTATTGGGTTTATAAGCTACTGCAAATTGATGCGTAGCATCTATAATAGCTTTGTTGAATGTAAATATTGGATCTTCCTCGGTAAGCAAATAGGTTGGAATTTTATCTAGATCGGTATCCAAACCTATGCATAGGAACGACTTTTTTTTATGAATTTGAGCTATAAGGTCCTGAGTGGTCATGAAAATTCAGTTTTTATATTTTCTGCTGAAACTAGTATATAAAAAATCCCGCAAATAGCGGGATTTTATTTTTAATAATTAAAATGCATCGCTGTTCTCCTTCAGCTTTTCGGTATTTTCTACCAATTGCAATTCGTCTACTATTTTTTGAATATCTCCATTTATAATGTTGGAGAGATCATATAATGTCAAATTAATTCTATGATCCGTAACTCTTCCCTGCGAGTAGTTATAAGTCCTAATCTTAGCACTTCTGTCTCCACTAGAAACCATAGAGTTACGCTTTGCCGAATCTGCCTCCAATTTCTTAGCTAGCTCCATATCATATAATCTGGAACGTAATACTCTAAATGCTTTTTCCTTATTCTTATGTTGAGATTTCTGATCCTGACACTGTGCAACCAATCCTGTTGGAATATGCGTTAAACGCACTGCAGAATACGTAGTGTTTACAGATTGCCCACCCGGACCTGAAGAACAGAAAAAATCTACTCTTACCTCTTTAGGGTTAATCTCTACATCAAACTCTTCTGCTTCTGGTAAAACCATAACTGTAGCAGCCGAAGTATGGACTCGCCCTTGAGTTTCTGTTTGAGGAACTCGTTGTACACGGTGAACTCCAGCTTCAAACTTTAACGTCCCATACACATCTTCCCCAGAAATTTCAAAAATCATCTCTTTAAAACCTCCGTTAGTACCTTCATTATAATCTACAATTTGACATTTCCAGCCACGATTATCTGCATATTTATTATACATCTTATAAAGATCTCCTGCAAAAATACTTGCTTCATCTCCACCCGCACCAGCTCGAATTTCCATCACTACATTCTTCGCGTCTTCTGGATCCTTAGGGACCAACATCATTCTTATCTTTTCATCCAGTTTCGGTAATTCAGATTTAGCTTCTTCCATTTGGAGCTTCGCCATCTCTGTCATTTCAGGATCACTACCATCAGCAATAATCTCTTCGGATTCCTTGATATTTTCGGTTAACTCAATATAAGTTTCACGCACGTCCATGAGTGCCTTCAAATCTTTATACTCCTTGTTCAATTCTACATAACGCTTCTGGTCTGAAATTATATCAGGCTGAATGATAAGATCGTTTACCTCATCAAAGCGTTGCTTCACTATATTCAACTTCTCAATCATAAATTTTCAAATGATTTTTCGATGCAAATTTACATTAATTTCATCAATTATTTTGGGGCGAACTCTAACTATTAATACTTAGCTATTCGCAGCTAAAGAAATCCGTAAGACTGTAACATCTCTTTATTTTTATCCATTCTGGAGAATTTCACCAAACATAACAATCCAATTATATAAAATAATCTATCTGGATAATAGAACTCTTCCACTCCTAAATAATAGGCCATAAATCCTGATATGTCTGATATTACAAAACCTAAAACTGCCCAAAGGAAATAGAATGAAGATTTATCACTATATCTATTACTATAAGAAAAGCCCATAACTACCATAACAATCATAGACATTCCGTACAGGTAAAATAAAAATGTATGCCAAGAATCATCCCATTTAGTAGCAGCCATATCTATTAGCAAATAAAGCATCACAATATTGATTCCTAAAATCCCAACAAATAATCCCTTTTGAAAAAAATTGGTTTCAAGATTACGTACATAGGGCCTAATATGCTTTATTAGGGACAAATATGCTAAAATAACCAAGCTAAATGTTAATTTTTTTACCCATGGAACTTCATATTTTATCAATAAAAAGTCGGAAATGAGAAGTAATAAAAAACCAATTAAAAGAAATGGTTCTTTTTTACTTGCTCCAATCGCAAAAATAGCAAAGAGAATTGTAGTGCCAATAATTCGAAGCCAACGGCTTTCAAATAAACGATATTCAGAAATTACGAAAAAGTTTGTTACCAAAAGTAATACTCCAATTACAACAAGTATTATTTTAAGGTGTTTCATATATCGGAAAAATACAATGTTGGTTATTCTGCAACAAAAATAATCTTATCAAAGAGAATAACTTCGCTACCCTAAGTGAATATTTCTTGAATATATAATTTTATAACTTAAAATCCCAATTTGAAAATTTGAAAGACGTTAACAATTAGTCATTAAATTTTTTCTAAATCAGTTTTTCAAAAGATCATCAGTTTTTATTTTTTCAGTCTCACCAAAAATTAGCATAAAATGAAGCAATAGCGCTATTCCCAAAAAATTAAAGATTCTATCGACAATGAAGAATTCAGAAAAATTCAAATAAAAGCCTATAAAATAGGAGAGGTCTGAGAATACCAAACATAAAATTGTCCCTAAAAATATCAAGGAAGGTTTGTTTGCATATCTATTACTATAGGAAACTGCAGCAGTAACACAAGCAATAATAGAAATACCATAAAAATAAAATAAGAAGTCAAAAGATGAATATTGTTCTCCAGAGGGAATCATCTCTACTAAGGAGTACAATAAAAATATATTCAACAAAAAAGCTATTGTAAAAACTATCTTCTGAAAAAAATTAGTTTTTAAATCTCTTAATAGTTTTATAACAATACCCGCCAATAAAAGGTAAGAGAAGCCTCTAATAATAAATATAAATGCATTAAAAACGGGATCTTCATAGTTAATCAGTAAT
>Ga0209309_10003458_pt1 | contig 13642 bp, 14 predicted proteins | sample COGITO_mtgs_1204_2_FD_184807 | JGI IMG/M metagenome (GOLD analysis project Ga0209309, IMG submission 184807) | Pelagic marine microbial communities from North Sea - COGITO_mtgs_120412 (SPAdes) (version 2) | ecosystem: Environmental > Aquatic > Marine > Epipelagic ...
GTGAAGAATGGTTAGATGCGCTAAAACCGTTAGGTACCGACGCCAATAAACCTTATTTAGAGCATGCACCTTGGCTTATAGCTGTATTTAGTCAAAAAAAGGGCGGCGTAAGCAGCGATGATAAAAATACGAATTATTATGTGCATGAGTCTGTTGGCTTAGCTACCGGCTTTTTAATTCAAGCTTTGCACCGCAGTGGTTTGGCAACCCTTACTCATACTCCAAAGCCAATGAGTTTTTTAACCGACATATGTAATCGCGATAAAGATAACGAACGCCCATACATGCTACTTATTACAGGCTACCCAAGTGATGATGCAACAATACCTGCTCATGCACTGGATAAAAAATCACTCGATGAAATAGCTACGTTTATTTAGTATTTTCTTGTCGGCAAAACCACTCATATAGCAAAGCAATGATCGACTCAACTTTTGGATCGGTCAATGAGTAATAAATAGTGTGCCCTTCTCTGCGAGTAGCAACCATATCTGCCTTGCGTAAACTTGCTAAATGCTGAGATAACGCTGACTGTGCTAAAGGTACATTTTTATTTAGCTCACCTACACTTTGCTCACCTTGTAATAAACTACATAAAATCATTAAGCGATTTTTGTTAGCCATTAATTTTAAAAACTGTTCGGCTTGCTCTGCGTTGACAGCTAGTTGTTCAATATTCATTTTTATTATTTCTCTTTTTGATACCTTTTTAAGTATAGACTTTTACATTAGCAAGTTCTAATATAATTAACATTAGGTTTTACTAATATTAAGATGGCCATGAAACTAGCGATGCCGTTTTATTAATCGGCGGAAGTGCTGTAGCAGTATCCGCACTATTAAGTTACTTTATATAAAGTAACTTTCAGTTTTTAACGTTATTTATAAGTATTAACTCAATTCACCTACTTATACCAAGTAGCACTCATTAATGTCTTTTTTAAGAAAAAGAGGATTTACAAACTAATGCTTACATCAATCCCTGACTTACTAAAAATTATCACACCTAACCAACGCCGTATTGACGCAGCGCAAGCAAAACTCGAGCTTGAACAAAATAAAGGTTTACTTATTGATGTGCGAGAACCTGCAGAGCACGCGACAAAATCGGCTGCCGGCGCTATAAATATTCCGCGTGGATTACTCGAGATGAAACTGATGGAAATAGAAAAAGACGCAGCTCGCCCTATTTACGTGCACTGCGCAAGTGGTGCGCGCGCAACGTTGGGAGCAGAAGCGTTAACGCGTGTGGGTTATGAAAACGTAACCGTTATTACCTGTGACGCAAACCAAATATGTAGTGTGTTTTAAACATCAACTGAATACTTATAATGATGCGCCTAGTAAAGGTAGGCGTTTAACTTTGTGATAAGTCAGTGCTAATTTAATACACTCTTTAACTGGGTATTCTGGTAATGGCTTTTCACTATTTAATACAATTGCCCGGTTACCTTCGAAAGTGAGAGTGTGGGAATACAACTCTCTAAATGTGCTTACTAGCTTTGATTGGCAATGAAAAAACAAATAACACGAGGAGCCCTTAAAGCCTACGCGAATGGGGCTGCCATTTATTGTGTTATGACTTGGCTCTTCCCACTTTATTGATACCAATCCGCAATAATACTTAATCAATTTGAGGGATTAAATCTGACGCAAACGGCGTTAAAAACTTCTGATATAGAACAACTAAATAACGAAATTTTTGCCTGGTTATCGACACGATTTTCTCACCTCAGAATAGATCACTTAATTAAGCGAATTGGTATGACTCCTCCACAGATCCTAAGTTTTGCACTTTCGCTACGGTATAAATTAACTCTCGTAATTTTATAAGCTTACTTTTTGCTATCTCAGGATAATTATTAAATATATTTTCTATTTCCGTATTCATAAAAATATCCTTATAAGCTTTACAATTTTAAAACAGGCTACTTTTGCTGCCTTTCATCAAGTAAAACAAGTAGCATCTGCTCAATATTTTTAACACTATAAGTAAGTGATCTCAGTAGCTCTTTCTCACTTTGCTCTGTTGCCTGCTGCGACGCTTTACCTTGGTTTGCCAATACATCTTTTTGCTCAAGTATCGCCTCTCTAAACTCACTCGCATTAACTACACCAAGTAAAGATACTAAAGCGCCATTTCCTGATTGCCCAGCTGTTTCAAAACTTAAACGGTACAACCCAAATAGTCGCATTAGTGGGCCTTGGCTTAACCCTACATCGGTTATTTTTTCAAGCGGAATAGATTTTTCTTCTTTAAATAATATGCCACGTTTAACTACCAATTTTTGTGGTAATAAGTCAGCAGACATAGCTGCGAGTATTCGCCCGCCCACTAGCCATACAATCGCCAAGACAATGGGTAACAACGGAATAGTCACCAGCGCTAGTACACTAAAAAAAGCGGCCATTAGCATCCAGTATTGCTGAACCTTCGGGTCGAAAGATGCACTTTTTAAAATATGTTTTGTCATTGTTTTAATCCTTTATCTATATAACTAAAAATACACTCTGCAAGCTTCAATAATCTCTACTCAATCTTACAAGCTAATAACAACTTTTATAGCAAGAGCAATAAACACAACACCCAGTATTTTATCAAGCCATGGGTTTTGCTTAGTAAAGCCAAAGCGGGTTTTAGAAACCTCGGTCAATAATGCCACCAGCAAATACCAGCCGGTATCAATGACAAACACCGTTAAACACATAATTATGCCCACACTTAAAGTAAGTGCCTGAGGGTCTATAAACTGTGAGAACAAGGCTAAAAAGAAAATAGCGAGCTTGGGGTTTAAAAACGCAATGGCAAAACCATCTTGTAATGCTTTAGCTTCACTTACCTCACTTTTTTGTACTTCAAGTTCGTTATTACTTGGTTTTGCTAGCAATATTTTTATACCTAAATACGCCAAATAGGCCGCACCTAAGTAAACTAGTATTTGATAAACAGTTGGAAACTGCGTCATTAAAGCGCCTAACCCCAATAACGATGCACCGGCATACAAGCCAACGCCAATACCATGACTGAGCGCGGCAAGCATACCGTTTTTCATACAGCCATTAAGCGAGTGCTTTAAAACCACCGCTAAACTTGGCCCTGGTGACATTGCACCCATCATGCAGATAGCCGCTAGGCTTAACCATACTGAAAGTGTCATCTAAAGCTCGTCAGTTTCAATAAATAATGTATAACCGTGCACTTGCCCATAAAAGCCAGTTAATGGCACTGCGTTTATTACTTTCCAACCATCTTGGTTTAATTCCTGTATGCGATCATTCAGTGCGACTATATCTACGCCACCCAAAAAACGGGTCTTTCTAAATTCGATTACTTTTTGCATTTTAGTCCTTGTGTACTTTATAAAGTGTATTCAAAATCGTAGTAGTGAATTCCTTGCTCAATACGTATTTTCATACTGCCAGTTAACCCTTCTAGCTCATTAGTGCCTGAATCGGGTATTACATTTAAAATTAGGCTGTCTTGCCCTTTATCCATCGTGCCAAAATGCTGCAGTACAAAACTGCCTTTTTTGCCGTCAAGCTCACCTATTACTTGCTCTATGGCAACATAACCGGCACTGCCTTGGGTTGGTGTCATGGCGCTTAGCATTTCTCCCTGGCTGGTAGCATTAAGCACACCACTAAATGTTTTATCTATCGACATACGCCCTAAGTTAATACCATTTTGGCCGCTTGCGTAGCCTTCTATTGGCGCTAGATTTACATTAAATTCTCCACTTACGGTTGCAGTAGTCATAACGTTTCCTTATTGATGCTAATATTTAAGAGTATTGATTTTTATTATCTTAGTGCCATATCTATACCTTAACCTTTAAAAAGAATCCACTATGTCAAAAAACACCTCTGCATCCGAAAAAGCTGCGTTTAGCAGTTTATTACCTGTTTTTGCGTTTATTAAACCGTACAAATGGATGGTAGTAGCCGCCCTAGCTGCGTTATTAGTTACCGCAGGCGTTAACTTGTCATTAGGGCAAGGTGTTAAATTTGTTATTGATCATGGCTTTATTGCAGGATCAAAGGCCCAGTTACAGCAGGCCGTATTAGTACTTATTGGTTTAATCAGCTTATTAGCGATCGGTACCTTTAGCCGTTTTTATTTAATGTCGTGGATTGGCGAACGAGTCAGTAACGATATTCGAAAAGCCGTATTTAATCGTATTGTAACGCTGCACCCAAGCTATTTTGAAGAAAACCGCAGTGGCGAGCTTATGTCGCGTTTAACCACCGACACCACATTACTGCAATCAATTATCGGTTCATCTTTTTCTATGGCGCTGCGCAGTGTACTTATGTTGATTGGTGGCTTAGCTATGCTGTTGTTCACTAATTTAAAACTTACTTTAGTGGTTGTAGCCTGTGTACCACTGGTACTTGTACCTATGATGGTATTTGGTCGCAAGGTACGCAAACTCGCAAGCTCTAGCCAAGATGCCATTGCCGACATAAGTACCTATGCCGGAGAAATCATACAAAATATTAAAGTAGTGCAAAGCTATAGCCATGAAGAGCAAGAGCAACATGCCTTTGCGCTTGAGACCGAAAAAGCCTTTAACGTGGCTAAAAAACGTATTAAGCAACGTTCATTTTTAATAGCCGTGGTGATTTTTTTAACCTTTAGTGCCATTAGCGCTATGTTATGGGTAGGTGGTAATGACGTACTTGCAGGCACCATGAGCGGGGGTGAGCTAGGTGCGTTTGTGTTTTACGCTATTATGGTTGCAATGTCGGTGGCAACCGTTGCTGAAGTATATGGCGAACTACAACGTGCAGCAGGCGCTGCGGCGAGATTACTTGAGTTACTTGCTGTTAAAAGTGAGATAGAAAACCCGCTAAACCCACAAGATAGTCATTTACTGCATGATAGTAGTAGCCCTGCTATTACGCTTGAAAATATAAGCTTTAACTACCCTTCTCGCCCAGACGTAAGCGCGCTTAATAAAATAAGCCTAAATATAAATCAAGGCCAAACCGTGGCAATTGTTGGCCCTTCTGGCGCAGGTAAAACAACATTATTTGAATTACTACAGCGCTTTTACGATCCTGCTAGCGGAGCCATTAAATTTAAAGATGTAAACATTAAAGATTTATCACTTAATACTCTGCGCAATAAAATGGGCATGGTAGCGCAAAACCCTATTTTATTTAGCTCCGATGTAATGCATAACATTCGTTACGGCAACCCAAGTGCAACCGATGAGCAAGTATATGCCGCAGCAGAGTATGCGCATGCCGATGAATTTATCAAACAGTTACCGCAAGGTTATAACAGCTTTTTAGGTGAGCAGGGTGTGAGGTTATCGGGTGGGCAAAAGCAGCGTATTGTACTGGCACGCGCCATATTAAAAGACCCTGAAATACTTCTTCTTGATGAAGCCACCAGCGCGCTGGATGCGCAAAGCGAACACCATGTACAAGCTGCACTTGAGCATTTAATGCAAAACAGAACAACGTTAATAATTGCCCATAGGCTGGCAACGGTAAAACATGCCGATGTAATTGTAGTAATGGAAAATGGGGAGATTATAGCAACGGGTACTCATCAAGCGTTGTTAGCAAGTAACCCGTTGTATCAAAAACTGTGTGAATTACAGTTTAATAAAGATTAGGGTCTGTTGACCTTTCTAGGTTAAATTTGCAAGGTTCAAGAACCCTAACCTTCGGTATTTGGCACTATCTGAATTTCTACACGGCGGTTTTGAGCACGGCCATTTGCACTATCATTAGTTGCAATTGGGCGTGTTTCGCCATAGCCCATGGTGCTAATACGTGTAGCCATAATTTGTTGGTTCACTAAGTAGTCTTTCACACTTTGTGCGCGTTCACGCGATAGGTTCATGTTGAAGCTATCTTTACCCGTACTGTCGGTATGACCTTCTACACTAAGGTAGGTTTTTTCGTACTTGTTCATTACTTTAGCAATCGCATCTAACGTATCGTTAAAGCCTGATGAAATATAAGATTGAGCAGTCGCAAACGTAATGTTTGATGGCATTACTAAACGTAAGTTATCGCCCTCTCGTACTACTTCTACACCAGAGCCCGCTAATTCATCACGAAATGCTTCTTCTTGCTTATCCATGTAGTCGCCAACAGCTGCGCCCGCTAGTGCACCAATAGCTGCACCAATAAAAATACGTTTATCTTTATGATTACCCGTAGCCTTACCTAATACACCTCCGGCTGCGGCGCCTATAGCGGCTCCTTTACCTGTGTTATTCATTTCACAACCAGAAAGTAATACAGCTACTACGGTTACGCTTAAAAGTGATTTAGTTAAAGTCATGGTGATACCTTATTCATTAAGAATTTAGCAAGAGTATGCAAATACATGTATGAACAAACTATGAAGAGAGTGTTAAAAGCAACGCATCTTGCTTGATTGTTAAACAGACCTCAAACTAATGTGCCATTTTAATAAAAATGTCATACTACGCTGTGACAATTTAATGAATTTTACAAAGGATATTGGCGCAATGTTAATTGCTATTTTTAGACAGTTTTTTTTACTAGGGTGCATGAGTTTTGGTGGCCCCGCTGCGCATTTAGGTTATTTTAAACGTCACTTTGTAGACTCGTTAAATTGGCTAACCAATACTCGTTACGCACAACTTATTAGTTTAAGCCAAGCACTGCCAGGACCAGGCTCTAGCCAAGTTAGTTTTGCTATTGGCGTTGAGCGTGCTGGCGTCCTGGGTGGTATAGCTGCCTTTGTAGGCTTTACTCTGCCTTCGTTTTTAATAATGGTGCTACTTGCTGTAAGTGCACATCAGTTTGACGCTGTTTACTTTGCTATTATTGCAGGCTTAAAGTTATTTGCCGTTGTTATAGTTGCTGATGCCACACTTAGTATGGCTAAAAGCTTTTGTACAAGTGCTGCGCTTAAGTTACTTGCCGTAATGAGTACACTTGCTTTGGTATTATTTCCAATGATGGCCACTCAAATCGCTATTTTAATAACCGCTGCAACAGTAGGTGCTATATGGCCTTTATTAAAACTTGGTACAGCCACAAAAAATGTTAGCAGTACAAAAAGCAATATTAATTGGATTGTACTGGGGTTATTTGCGCTCTTACTTGGTGTGAGCTTTATTCCACTAGGGCATGAGTTTGCTTTGTTTGCCCCTTTTTACCAAGCAGGTGCAATGGTGTTTGGCGGCGGACACGTAGTGCTACCGGTACTTCAAGCAGGCGTACCAGCATTGAGTGATGATCAGTTTTTAAGTGCTTACGCGAGTGCACAAGCGGTGCCAGGACCTATGTTTACTATTGCTACTTACTTAGGCGCACAACTTACTACAGAGCAACCTTTAGTGGGTGCTCTTATAGCTACACTACTTATATTTATGCCTGGTTTTTTACTGATACTCGCGTTTCAAAAGAGCTGGATTAACTTGGCAAGTAAGCCACGCTTTGCAAGCTCAATAGCGGCGCTTAATGCTGCGGTAGTCGGTTTTTTAGCGGCTGCACTGTATTCGCCAATCTGGACATCAGCTGTGCATAGTCTTTGGCAAGTTGCGTTAGTAATAATTGTATTTGCATGGCTGCAATTTAAAAAGCCACCTATTTGGTGGCTCTTAGCTTTGTTTATTACTGTGGGTCTTTTACAACACTATTTGCCATCACTCTAAATGTTGGCTTATCTGTTTGTTGCTCGTTAGGAGGGCTTAACTGCCCACTAACACTTTGATACGCCCTAAGCCCAAACACAGGTAATACCGCAAGCAAATGATCCATTATTTCGGCTTGTAAGTGCTCGTACGAAATCCAGCGTTTATCTTCACTAAAGCAATAAAACTCAATAGGCAAACCATGATTAAGTGGTTGTAGCTCTCGTACCATTAACGTAAGCGACGTATTAATTTTACTGTGCTGTTTTAAATAGCCTTCTGCATAACGACGAAACAGCCCTAAATTAGAAACCTGAGCAGGTAATGTCGTTACTCGGATATAGTCATGAAGCGGAATAGCCGCATCAATTTGCTTTCTAAACTCATCACCCACTAAACAAATACTGTGCATATCTATGTTAAGTGAACGTTTAATACGCCTACCGCCCGACTCTTGCATGCCGCGCCAGTTTTTAAATGAACCCGCTACCAACATATAAGTTGGAATAGTTGTTATGGTGTTATCCCAGTTACGTACCTTTACAGTGTTTAAACCCAAATCAATTACTTCGCCATCGGCGCCGTAGTTTTCTACTTGAATCCAATCACCATAGGTTACTAAACGGTTTGCTGCTATTTGAATACTGGCTACAAAGCCTAAAATAGTGTCTTTAAATACTAATAACGTAACGGCAGCAATAGCACCAAAGCCAGAGAGAATATAAGTAGGTGACTTCTCAAGAAAAATGCTCACAATTAAAATTGCACACACAATAAAGGTTATTAGCTTAACAACCTGAATTAAGCCTTGAATGGGTACTTCGCGGGCAAACTCTAACTGGTTATAAATAGTACCCGCAATGCTCACAATACTACTAAAAATGAACCCTGCATAAATAATGAGTAAAGCTTGTCCTATCGTTTTTAGTATTTCTGCTGCTATTTCGTTAACTGGGTATACACTATCAAATGTAGCTAAAAACAATACGCAGCAAAGCATTCCTGCAATACGTTTATTTAGCTTATTAAGCATAGGCGAAAGCGCACCAATTCGCTCAGGAGAAAGCCTCGTCACTATTTTTTGAATGCCAGGTAACATTAACCTACGAGTAAATAAGTAAACAATTAATAAAGAAAAGATCCCTATCGAGACTGCGGTGATTGAGCTAAGAAAATCCGCGTCGGGTACTTTTTCAAACCAAGGAGCAATTAATTCCTGTAGGTGGGTGTTGGTCATAGTGTTTCAATTTCCTTACTGATTTGTGGTTCAGGTAAATCTTGTTGAGCATAAATGTCGGCAAGCTGCTGATCTTTTGCAACCCATAGCTCATTCACATAATGTTGAAAATTAACTTTAAATACGCCATCGCTTTGATAGCTGCCCTGCATGCTTTCATTAATGGGCGTTACGTTTATTGAAACATAAATAGAATCTAGCTCACCTTTTAACAAGTTACGACAAACATGATCTGTTTTACCGCTATACACTAAACTTGTATTAAGCATGGCATCAAATTGATCGGCTAATACTTCAAGCGCAAAAGCGATGCCGCCAGCTTTAGGCTTTAATAAATACTTAAAAGGACTTTGTTGCAGTTTATGTTTGGTTGGCGTATAGCGTGTACCTTCAACAAAATTAATGATGGTAGTAGGATGATGACGAAAATTACGACAGCTACGCTTGGTGCGCTCTACATCTAATCCTTTCAACTTTGGGTTTTTAGCTAGTTGCGCTTTGCTTACCCGTTTCATAAACGGCATACCCATAGCCCACGCACCAGTCCCAATAAAAGGCATGTATTTTAACCCGTCTTTTAAAAAGAACTTAGGGGCAGGCAATGCATGTAATGAGCTAAGTACGGTTATATCTAACCAACTCGCGTGGTTACAAATAAGTAAATACCAACTTTTTGAGTTTAAGTCGCCACTTATATCAACCACAATATTAGGGCAACCTAACCAAAGCCCTAAACGGTTGCCGTTACACCAACCTCGGTAAGCGCTGTGTAATATAGAGTTAACCACAGGCAAAGGCAGTAATAACTTAATAAGGCCCAGTACAAATACTAGCGAGCCAAAAAGTATCATGTTAGAAAACAATACGCAGCCTACAATTAAGCCGTTAAGCCAATTGGGTAACCACTTTTTTAGCATAACTGTAAGCTCATATTTTTACCTTTTACTTATGGTTTTTTCGAGCGATTGCAGTGTTTGCTCTTTGTTTTCCCATAAGCGGTTTAACTCGCTTTGAAAGCGAACTCTAAATTCAGAATCACCTGTGTAGTCACCAATAAGTTCTTCGCTTACCGGCCTTACTTCCACGTGTACGTTGATATTTTTTACCTTACCACCAGCAAAATCCATAAAAGTAGGAATGCCATCAGGGTAGTGAATTGTTACGTTAACCACTTTAGTAATTTGCTCGCCCATTGCTTGCATTACAAAAGCAATACCACCCGCTTTTGGTTTTAATAAATGTGGGAACGGGCTATTTTGACGTTCATGCTTTTGCGTAGTAAAACGAGTGCCTTCTACAAAGTTAACTACGGTTACTGGCATTTCTTTAAATTTTTCACACGCTTTACGCGTGGTTTCTAAATCTTTGCCACGCAACTTTGGATTCTTTTTTAATTGGCTTTTGCTCGTGCGAGTCATAAACGGAAAATCAAGCGCCCACCAACACAAACCTAAAATAGGCACGTAAATAAGCTCTTTTTTCAAAAAGAAGTTTAAAAATGGAATTTTTCGATTAAACACACGTTGTAATACTAAAATATCGACCCAGCTTTGGTGATTTGCAATAACCAAGTACCAATCTTTTAATTTAAGACTTTCAAGCCCTGTTACATTCAGTTTAGTTGGCGTAAATAACTTTTGATTTAAGCTATTAAAGGTAACCCAAATAGTTGCAAATTGCTTAGCTGCCCAGCTCATCAGCTTTTGTAAAGGCTTAATAGGGATAAGCTTTATAAGCCCACAAACAAAAATAGGCACAAACCAAAAAAGTGTGTTTATTGTGTAAAAAATAATACTAAATACACTGCGAATAACTGACATTACTTCCATTCCTTTAAACATTGCGCAGCCACTAATACTGCGTTTTCAGTTGCTTACAAATTAATCTTCAAAATAGGTATAGCCTTCAAGGCCTGCATTAAGCTCAGCTAAATAACCTTCTTTACACTGCTTCGATACATCAAGTTTATTAACTTGGTACGCAAAGTTGTCAGCTAAAATGGCGCTATCATAGTCAACAAACTTTAATACATCCTTAACGCTATCACCTTTTATGGCATTGGTTAACACATAACCTTCATCGTTAAGCTCTACATGCACCGAATCAGTGTCACCAAATAGGTTATGTAAATCGCCTAAAATTTCTTGATATGCACCCACCATAAACATAGCAATGTGGTATTGCTCACCGTGTTTATATTCTGGTATTGGTAGGCTGGTTTCGATACCAGCGCCTTCAACATATTCGCGGATTTGACCGTCAGAGTCACAGGTAATATCTTGAATAATCGCGCGCTGAGTCAATGGTTGAGTTAAGTTCTCGATTGGCATAACCGGAAACAACTGCTGAATACCCCATACATCAGGCAATGACTGAAATAATGAAAAGTTAACAAAGAGTTTATCTGCAAGCTTTTCGTTTAAATCGTCGAGTACTTCACGGTGTGCGCGCGCGTTATTACTAAGCGATGCACGCACACGATGTAAAATAGTAAAGTAAAGCTGCTCTATTTTCGCCCACTCTAACATGCTTACTAAGCCATGCACGTACTGATCGTGCGCTTCGCTAAATAAGTGCATAGCGTCGTGATAAATCTCTAATGCCATACGCGGGTTTAAACGCTGTAAACACTGCCACATTTCATCAAGCACTAATGCGCTATTTTCAAGCGGTGGCTCTGGATTTAGATGATTAGGCGCTTTTTCTACGTCTATTACATCGGTAATTAATACCGCATGGTGAGCAGTTAAAGCACGCCCCGACTCGGTGATAATGGCCGGATGCGTAAGGTTATGCTGATCGCACACTTCTGCAAATGCATTCACTACGTTACGCGCATACTCTTCTACGGTGTAATTCATTGAACACGCACTACGTGAGCCAGAGCCCTCGTAATCAACGCCTAAGCCGCCGCCCACATCAACGGTATTTAACGGTACGTTTAATTGTGTCAGCTCAGCAAAGTGGCGTGCACATTCACGTAAAGCACGGTGAATATCACGAATGTTGGCAATTTGAGAACCAATATGAAAATGCACCATTTGCATTAAGTGCAGCTTATTATGCTTTTTAAGCACTTCAACAGCACTTAGTACTTGGCCTGCTGTTAAACCAAACTTGCCTTTTTCACCGCCCGTGTTTTGCCACTTGCCTTTGCCTACTGAGTTTAGGCGAATGCGAATACCAATAGCCGGTTCAATGCCTAGGTTGTCTATTTCTTCAAGTAGTGTGGTCAGTTCTGAAAGCTTTTCTACCACAATTTTTACGCTGTGGCCCATTGCTTGACCAATACACGCTAAGCGTAAAAACTCACTGTCTTTATAGCCGTTACATACAATAGTGATTGGCTCTTTTGCCACGCCCAAAATAGCCATAAGTTCTGGCTTTGAGCCTGCTTCTAAGCCAACAAGCCCGCTTGGATGCGCTAATAATTTACTTACTACAGAGCGCTGTTGATTTACTTTAATTGGATAAACACAGGTGTATTTGCCGTTATATTCACGATTTGCTCGCGCTTGCGTAAACGCGTTAGTAAGTGTGTCTACACGATTTTTTAAAATATCAGTAAAGCGCACTAAAACCGGCAACGTTAAACCTTGTTGCTTAAACTGCTCAGTTAATTGCGTTAAAGAAATGGCCGGTTTTGTTTGGTCGCCATCTGGGTAAGCCACCAGTTCGCCTTGTGCATTAATATCAAAATAACCATCACTCCAATGAGCAACGTTATAAGTGGCGCGTGCTGTTTCTAAACCCCAGGTCATGGCAACTCTTCTTTAGTCAATTAGGTATAAAGGCGCATTTTAATACGTCACTATCCACTAGGCTAACAAAAATTGAACTTTCACTCACTCCTAACTAACTTTATTCGTCAAATCAGTTAAAATGTCATTGAGCAAAACGCCAAGCACTGGCAGAATTGCCCCTTTTTCATACTCAACCTAAAAAGTGTAATAGTAACTATGGCAAATTTAGATCAAAGTAAGTGGTTTACTGAAATTAGCGACCGCGATGGCAGCGCATTTTCATTACGTATTAATAAAAAGTTAGATGAAAAACAGTCTCCTTTTCAAAAGGTAGAAATGTTTGAAACCACAGACTTTGGTAATTTAATGATCATCGACGGGTGTACTATGGTAACAACCCGCGAAAACTTCTTTTATCATGAGATGATCAGCCACCCTGCACTTTTAGCGCATCCAAACCCTAAAAACGTCGTTATTATTGGCGGCGGCGACTGCGGTACTTTACGCGAAGTATTAAAACACCCAGGCGTAGAAACTGTAACGCAAATAGATATAGACGAAGTAGTAACGCAAATGTCGTTAAAATACTTCCCAGAGCTTTGTGAATCTAACAACGACGCCCGTGCAACGGTTATGTTTGACGACGGTATTAAATACATGCGCGAAGCCGCTGGCGAATCTATCGACGTGGTTATTGTTGATGGCACCGATCCGGTGGGTCCAGGTGAAGGTTTATTTAATCATGCGTTTTACACAAGCTGTTTAGATGCACTGCGCCCAGGTGGTGTTTTAGTACAACAAAGCGAATCACCTCTTATGCATATGCCATTATTAGTTGAAATGCGCGAAGCAATGCTAAGCGTAGGCTTTAACGATTTACAAACACTGCCATTCCCGCAACCAATTTACCCAAGCGGTTTATGGTCGGTAACACTTGCACGTAAATCACAAGCATTTGACGGTTTTAGAGAAGACGGCGCAGCACAAATAGCTGAGCAAAGTGAATACTACAACGGCGGTATTCATCATGGTGC
>Ga0209309_10003459_pt1 | contig 13642 bp, 18 predicted proteins | sample COGITO_mtgs_1204_2_FD_184807 | JGI IMG/M metagenome (GOLD analysis project Ga0209309, IMG submission 184807) | Pelagic marine microbial communities from North Sea - COGITO_mtgs_120412 (SPAdes) (version 2) | ecosystem: Environmental > Aquatic > Marine > Epipelagic ...
ATCAAGATGGTTGTTATTTATATTCCAGACATTCTACACCTTCTAACTTATACCTGGGTGAAGCTTTAGCTGCAATGGAAGGAACAGAGACAGCAAACGTTGCCGCTTCCGGAATGGGTGCAATTACGGGTGCTCTTTTACAACTTTGTAAAGCAGAAGATCATATAGTTTCCAGTAGAACTATTTATGGAGGAACTTATGCTTTTTTAAAGAATTTTGCTCCAAGACTTAACATCCGATCTACTTTTGTAGACATCACAAAATTAGATATTGTAGAAGCTGCTATTACTCCAAACACAAAAATCTTGTATTGTGAGTCGGTTAGTAATCCTTTATTGGAAGTGGCAGATATCGCAGGACTTTCCAAAATTGCAAAAAAACACGGACTTACTTTAGTGGTAGATAATACCTTCTCTCCGCTTTCTATCACTCCAACCGAATTGGGTGCAGATGTGGTGATTCATAGTTTAACCAAATTCATAAACGGTAGTAGTGATACCGTTGGTGGTGTTACTTGTGGAACTCAAGAATTCATCAACTCCTTACGCAGTGTGATAGACGGAGCGAATATGCTGCTAGGACCAACAATGGATAGTTTACGTTCTGCTTCTATATTGAAGAACATGAGAACTCTGCACATTCGTATGAAGCAACATAGTAAAAATGCCATGTTTTTAGCTGAAAAATTTGAAGCAGATGGTTTTAGAACAGTGTATCCTGGATTAGAATCGCACCCAAGTCATGAGCTATTCAAATCTATGATGAATGAGGATTACGGATTTGGGGGAATGTTAACCATAGATGTTGGAAGCTTGGATAAGGCCAATGAATTGATGGAATTAATGCAAGAGCGAAATCTTGGATATTTAGCAGTGAGCTTAGGTTTCTATAAAACATTGTTCAGTGCACCAGGGACTTCTACCTCTTCGGAAATTCCTGCAGACGAACAAATAGAAATGGGACTTACAGATGGGCTAATCCGTTTCTCTATTGGGTTGGATAACGATATTGAACGTACCTACAAAATGATGAAAGAGTGTATGGTACAAGTGAATTTATTAGAAGATGTTAGCGTGAATTAAGATATTATAAAAAGCACATATAAATGCCTGTTAGATTAATTTTTCTAGCAGGCATTTTTTTATGGATTAGTTTTATCTTAGGTTTTTATAAAACACGTTAGCAAAAATTTAAAAACAATTGATATGAACAAAATAACACTAACATCAATCAGTATAATTTTTGCTTTTAATTCAATTATTGGACAAACAATCGAAGAAAAATATGCACAAGACGTCCAATCAGTAGATTCAATAATAAATGCATATTATGATGTTGTTTCAGGTTCGAGTAGTGAGCCTTGGGAATTTGAAAGAGATAAATATATTCATTCAAAAAATGCTTTTATAACAAGGCTTGACGAAAATGGACAAACGGAATCACATACACTTGAAGCGGAATATATACCTATCGGATTATTACCGAAAGAGGATTTTTATGAAAAGGAACTTAAAAGAATAGTTAGCAAATATGGAAATATTGCTCAAGTTTGGAGTGCATTTGAAATACGAACTGACCCAAAAATAGAATCCAATATTAGAGGTTTAAATAGTATACAATTACATTTCGAGAATGGAAGATGGTTTATTGATAGTTGGACTTGTGAAATGGAATCTGATAAAAATACTTTAGTAACTGAATTTTTGAATAAGGAATAAAAAACTTTTGCTAACAACTTATATAGCTCATATCTAATTAGTTGCTTAATCGAAGTTAAGGCATCTTTACAAGTCCGCCAAATTTTTTAATTTGGCTTAATGAGAAAAAAAGGTGATAAGAAAATTAAAAAATTCGGCTCATGCTTAACCGAAAAGTAATCGCTAATTTGCACACTACGAGCCATATACAAGACCGATATGCTACCTATTAATTCCTATATAGATCATACTTTACTTAAACCTACCGCAACCATAGACGATATAAAAACTTTATGTGAGGAAGCGAGAACCAACGATTTCTTCTCGGTATGTATTAATGGTTCCTATGTACATTTAGCTGAAGAGCTATTGCGAGATTCCAAAGTGAAAATTTGTTCGGTGATTGGATTTCCTTTAGGAACTGGTTCTTCCAGATCTAAAATATATGAAGCTGAAGACGCTGTGGCATACGGTGCCGATGAAATAGATATGGTGATGAATCTTGGACTTTTAAAATCTGGAAAATTAAATTTAGTAGAAACAGAGATCGCTTCTATTAAAAATCAAATTGGACGTAAAATTTTGAAGGTTATTATAGAAACTTGTTATCTTACTTCCGAAGAAATAAGTGTTTCTAGCAAGATTGTTGAAAATGCCGGTGCAGATTTTGTGAAAACTTCTACAGGTTTTGGAACTAAAGGAGCTACTTTAGAGGTAGTTTCAGAAATAAAGAAAGCGATATCTCCAAACATGAAGATAAAAGCTTCGGGTGGCATCAGAGATTTTATAACCGCGAAGACATATATCAATCTAGGTGTGTCTCGCATTGGAACTTCCTCTGGAATTGCCATTCTCAATGGCGAAAAGAGTTTGTTATAAGCTTTTATTTAAGCTAAACCTGATCTTCTTAAAGATCAATTTCTTCAGAAGAAATCTTTGTTTTTACAATTTTCAAATTAAAACTGGGTATTCCATAGTTATTTGTACGGTCGCTAAATTCAAATCTATTCCTTTTAGAAATCACCTATAAAATATTAGGGTTGCAAAATATGTGTTAAAATCGTAACATTACGAACCGAAAAATAAATCTTAATGGAAGGCACAACCAATCACCAAGAAAATGACCCTATAATTGTAAATAGAGAGCTGAATATTTGGGAAGCACTTATCCCCGTAGTTGCTTTAATTGGTATGCTGGCATTTAACGTGTACGTTTTTGGAGATGATGCCCTTAGCGGCTCTAATCAATTCATCCTATTATTAGGAGGTGCAGTTGCCGCAATCGTAGGAATTCTGAATAAAGTGAAATTCAATACTATGATAGATGAGGTTGCCAACAATGTACAAAGTACGGCAGGTGCCATCTTAATCTTATTAATGGTAGGTTCGCTTGCAGGAACTTGGATGGTAAGCGGAATTATCCCCACCATGATCTATTACGGACTCCAAATCTTAAATCCTACCATATTTTTACCTGCTACTGTTATTATATGTTCTATTATCTCAGTAGCTACAGGAAGTAGTTGGACAACCTCTGCTACGGTAGGTATTGCTTTAATAGGAATTGCGAATGCTTTGGACATTTCGGTTGGAATGACCGCCGGAGCTATACTTTCCGGAGCTTATTTTGGAGATAAGATTTCTCCTTTAAGCGATACCACCAACCTTGCACCTGCAATGGCAGGTACAGATCTTTTTACACATATAAGATATATGTTGTTTACAACGGTGCCTACCATCGTGATCACTATTATTATATTTATTATCATCGGACTTAATTTAGATGTTTCGGGAACTACAGATACATCTGCCATATTAAATACAATAGAATCAACATTTACCATTACTCCATGGTTATTTGTAATACCTGCAATCGTAATTTTCTTGATCGTTAAAAAAACATCTCCGCTTATTGCCTTGTTAATTGGCACTTTATTAGGAGCTGCTGCTGCTGTAATCTTTCAACCAGGAATTTTAATGCAGATTTCAGGAGTAGAAAATTTAGATTTTATCTCTGGCTATAAAGCGATCATGAATTCTATGACAGTAGATACTGCTATTGTTACAGATAATGAAACCTTAAACGATCTATTTTCTTCTGGAGGGATGTCTGGTATGCTAGGAACTATTTGGTTAATCCTTTGCGCCATGGTTTTTGGTGGAATTATGGAAGCAATTGGAGCTTTAACTAAAATAAGTTCTGCTTTACTTAATCTTTTTCATACTACTTTTGGATTGTTCGCAAGTACTGTATTTAGTTGTTTAGCATTGAATGTAACCGCTTCAGATCAATATCTGGCCATTGTGGTTCCTGGGAAAATGTTTGCAAAAGCATATAGAGATAAAGGCTTAGCGCCAGAAAATTTGAGTAGAACATTAGAAGACTCTGGAACAGTAACCTCTGTCTTGGTGCCATGGAATACTTGTGGAGCATACCATAGTGGAGTTTTAGGAGTACCTACACTTTCTTATGCAGGCTTCGCTTTCTTCAATTATATAAGTCCGTTTATGACGTTGCTTTTTGCTGCTTTTAGTATAAAAATAAGACAATTAACCACACAAAAGACTCAACCTCAAATGGCTAGTCTTTAATAAATAGAAATTATCTATTTATAATCCAATTCATTATAATCAAAAATTATAATGTGATAGGAAATTAAAATTTCAATAGCCCGCAACAGCGGGCTATTTTTTTACTTTTGCACCTGAAAATTAATAACACAAAATAGAATTAATATGGCATTAGTAGGAAGAAAATTTCCAAATTTAAGCGTAAACGCAATGAATGATATGGGCGATACCTTCAAATTAAATATTCTTGAAGAAGCTCAAAAAAATAATAAAAAAGTATTGTTGTTCTGGTATCCAAAAGATTTCACTTTTGTATGTCCTACAGAATTACACGCATTTCAGGCTGCATTAGCAGATTTTGAAAAAAGAAATGTAATGGTTGTTGGAGCATCTTGTGATACTGCAGAAGTTCATTTTGCATGGTTAAACACTGCAAAAGATAATGGAGGAATAGAAGGAGTTACATACCCTATTCTTGCTGACTCTAACAGAAACCTTAGTTCTCAATTGGGAATTTTAGATATTTCTAACGAGCAGTATGATGAAGAAACTGGAGCTATCATAGTAGAAGGTGACAATGTAACTTATAGAGCTACTTATTTAATTGATGAAGAAGGAACTGTATTTCATGAAGGTATTAACCATATGCCACTTGGAAGAAACGTGCAGGAATTCATTCGTTTGGTAGATGCTTATACACATGTTCAAGAAAAAGGAGAAGTTTGTCCTGCAAACTGGGAAGAAGGAAAAGAAGCGATGACTGCAGATAGAAAAGGAGTTGCATCTTACCTAAGTTTAAACTAAAAAAATAAAAATGGTAAAAGAGTTAGAACAAGATAATTTACAAGACATCGTTGCTGAAAATGGTACTGTAATGGTACAATATATGGCAGGATGGTGCGGTAACTGTAGAGTGATGAAGCCTAAATTTAAAAAACTGGCTGGAGAAAATGAAGGTGCTACATTTTTAATGGTAGATGCTGAAAAGTTTCCTGAATCCAGAAAAATGGCTAACGTAGATAACTTGCCAACTTTTGCAGCTTTTAAAGATGGGAAATTAGTAAATCAAGTTCAAACCAATAAGTTTGAATTATTAAAAGACCTAGTAAATGAAGTTACCAGTAATTAGACATTTGCAACGCAATAACGATTCTGAAAAGCTTCAGAATACTATTGAAGTTTTAGAAAGTTTTACCGAACATAGATCTGTTTCTGAAGAAGAAATGGATGTTATTGGAGAACTAATTACAAATTTATGTGGTGCAGTAGAAGTACATCAAATGATTGAAAATGGCGAATCTGAAATGGATGCTGCTAACAAATTTGTAAAAAAAGTAATGGGATCTATAGATCGTTAAAACCATTAACTTAAACACTTAGAATGCCCGATTTATTTTTTAAATCGGGCATTCTTGTTTTTATGATAATTTTAGTAAATCCCTATTACATAAGCATTAAATTTAGCTCGTAAAACCTAATGTAAAGGAACTATGTCACAAATAACGTTGAGAGAAAATAAGATCACCACTTACGGAAATTTACCAGAAACTGGTGAGAAAGCCCCCTATTTTGAGTTAATCCGAGCAGATATGTCTAAGGCTAATTTGAATGACTTTAAAGGTAAAAGAGTGATTATGAATATTTTTCCCAGCATAGATACCAATGTATGTGCAACTTCGGTAAGAAATTTTAACGAACGTGCCACAAAACTTGATAACACTGAGGTTTTATGTATTTCTAGAGATTTACCCTTTGCCCTAAAACGTTTTGTAGATGATGAAGGATTAGATAATGTAACTAACCTTTCTGACTTTAGACAGGGAGATTTTGGAAAAGATTATGGGGTAGAAATGATGGATGGCCCCCTACAAGGTCTGCTTTCTAGAGTGGTTATAGTTTTAGATGAAGATGGAAAAGTAATACATAGTCAACAAGTTCCTGATATTTCTGAAGAACCTGACTATCTTGCAGCTTTAAAATCTTTGTTATAGTGAAAGATAGTTTCTTAGGAAAAAGAATAAAAGGTGGTGGTTATGCAATAAAAGGTGCATGGATTTTAATTAAGACAGAACCAAGTATCCAAGTACAAGCAGTAATTTCTATTGCGGTTTGCATTGCCGGATTTTATTTTAATATTACCAAAACTGAATGGGTCTTTCAGGTTTTAGCTATTGGCTTAGTATTAAGTACCGAAGGTTTAAATAGCGCTATTGAAGGTATTGCAGATTTTATACATCCAGATTTTCACAGTAAAATAGGTTATATAAAAGATGTTGCGGCAGGAGCCGTATTATTTGCTGCACTAACCGCAGTAATCATTGCTTGCTTTATTTATCTTCCTTATTTGTTTCCTAGCATCTTTAGATAGAAGCATTTCCTAAAATAGTTGAAAATAAATAATAGTGTTTAGTCTACACAAAAATTGCCATTAAACTTCCGCCTATAGCTCCTGAACTTATTCCAGTTATAACTCCTAAGATTGGAATTCCTATTATTCCACCTAAAACAATACCTAGACATAATCCAAATATGCAGCCCAAACATAATCCAATAAATACTTGGGTCTTATTCTTGTAAATTTTTTTCATAATCGATAGAATACTAAAAATAAAGGGGTTGGTTAAACCTTTAATTAATACTATTAGATCATAAAATAAATAGTAAGGGATAATTTATTTCTGGGGAGATCTACACACTAAAAAAATAAGCGAATTTTAAAAATTCGTCTACTTAAAAAATAATCTCGAAGGAAGGGCATTCGTGAATGGAAGAATAAACTTAACTTTTTTATTTCAAAAATCAAAATACAATTCACTAATTTAAAGTGTTTTACGAAAGCAGATGCTATTTTTCACTCCTATATATTGTCCATAGTTACGAGTTACCTCGTAGCCCGCTTTATGATAGAGACCAACGGCATCTTTAAAAGTAATCCCTGTTTCTAAAATACATTGCTTATAACCTAGCTCTCTTGCCCAGCTTTCTAATTCTTTTAGAATCGTTGTAGCGACTTTCTTTCCTCTTCCCTCTGTGAGCACAAACATTCTTTTGATTTCTGCTGTCTCCTCATCAAAACTTTTAATTGCACCACAACCTAAGGCTTCTTCATTTTCATAAGCCAACACAACATGTTTGATGGTATCTATTTTATTGTATTGCGCAAAAAAAGCATGCTCATCTCCATCCCTTATTACCAATTCTTTGTTCAATATTTCATTTAGAACATTAAAATCTGGGTCATGGGAGGTGGTTCTTTTTAATTCTATCATATTTAATAACAATTGGGACTTTTTAAATTAAGAAGGTGGATTCAATTAGTACATAAAAAAAATACTATTCTTTTTAAGAATTCCATTTATATAACATAAGTTCTTCATTCGAATTAGGAAGCGTGATCATTTCTGAAAAACTCATATCTAATTTTTCTAATAATTTTTGAGATCCTTCATTTTCAGGATTTGTAATCGCACTAATCTGTGATAATCCAAAATAGGAAACCCCTATCTCTTTCATCTTAGAGGAACTTTCCAGAGCATAGCCTTGGTTTTCATATTCTGATAAAAAGGCAAATCCAATATCAATACCATCCACTCCTTCTCTATCATACAAGCCACAACAGCCTATTTTTACCATATCAGATTTCCGGATCACCGTATAATTACCGAAGCCATTTTTCTTAAAAGCGGGAAGCATATTAGTATTAATATAAACTTCAGCGCTTTTTATATCTGTTACTTTTCTATCTCCAATAAATTGTAACCATTTAGGAGTGTTAAGCAATTCTTTTACAAATGCAGCATCTTTTAAACTAGTAGGTTTCAAAATTAATCTTTCGGTTTCGTAGGTTATAAATTGATCCATTTAGCTAATTTCATAAAAAATAAAGTGAAATTTAAAGTTTCAATTTACAACTTGTTTTTCTAAACTCTTTCTATCCCAATTGGCTAAATCTGCAGCGTTAAAATAGGTGCTATGTAGAAAATCTAAAAGCATTTTTGAGGGGTCGCTAGACTCTCGCACATCTTTATATGGCAAAATGTATTCTCCCATATCTTTAAAATAATAGCCATTTTCCGGTTTAATTTTGGCGTTACTAAAACCTTTTGGTTCCGGATAGATATAATTGTAAAATGCGGCAAATGGCAACATTTCATTTCCCGGCCAAAATCCACTACTGCTCACCTCATGAGAATAGGCCTCTTGAGCTACCCAATCTGGTAGATTTGGAATACCGCCCGGGTGTTTTGGTGCTGGCTTCCCAGAAAATCTAGATACAGCCAGATCAAAGCTTCCCCAAAAGAAATGTACAGGGCTAGACTTCCCAATAAACTCTGCTCTAAAATTGTTAAAAACCTCATCTACATTTAATAGAACCGTATGCCAATTAGAAGCATGTTTTGGGTTATATTCTTTATGAGTATCGTCCTCATTTAAAGGAATAGGATCTACCATTTCATTAGGAATGGGATTAATTTTAACTTCAATTCCACATTTGCTCAAGCTATTTAAAATATTATTATAGCAGTTAGAAACTGACATTTCTTTTAAACTAAAATTGAATGCTTCCCCTTTACTAGTTATAATTTGAAGTTTATGATTTACAAAATCGAAATTGATCTGAAAATGTTTTTCTTTAGATGGAATGTCTCCGGTGGTTAACCCTCGCGGATTCACAAACAAGGTAGTATGCCAAGAGTGATTGATCCATGGCATTTGAGATAACTTTACTTTTCCTGCAATTTGTGTCCATAAATGAATTGTTTGATAGGTTCTCTTTGCCTCTTCATAATTTAATGCTGGCCAATTTTCTTTTTTCATAACAAATAAGATTTAACTAGTTATTAAATAGCATAAATACCATTTGAATAGAGATAAAACTATTGAAAAGTACTTTAGCCTTATTTTTAAAAATTGGGGGTTTGAATATAATTGAAGTCCGATTTCTAACTTAGAAAAGTGAATCGGAATTAATTTGGAGGGAATTATATAAAATTACAATTTATTTAATATCTAAAAAATAATGGGCGCTATAATTTGATACTAACTTTTTATCAAGCTTTTCATTCTTTAATGTAAAAGCTCACAAAACAATCGTTACATTCACTCAATAGCGTTAATCCGTTTTGCTTTAATACAAAAACTTGACTAAAATGTCCCGGATATACTAACCTTTCTCTCGAGTCTCCAAAAATAATTGATTCTCGATTTGAATATTTTAGGTACTTGTTTATACTAAATTCCCACTATTAATCTCTAGCCGACTCGAGTATTCTGTGCTTTCTGGCATTTCTGTTCTCCCATCAATTCCTCTAGAAGATCCTATCAATTCCAAGTGCATATAAATTTTTGCTGGGTTACTTCTTCTGAAGGGGTACACCACAAAATTAAGAGTACGGACTTTAATTTCATTTTTAATATTAATTAAATCAATTTTAAGCTGAAGCCAAACACAGGAAGCTCCATTTGCATAAAATTGAGCACTAAAGCTCTAACAAAGCTGAATTAATTAATTTCTAAGTCTAATTGTCGATTTTCTGAAATCGCTTTTTTATCCATCTGGGTTCCGAGTGCTATTCCAATTCCCATTCCAATTGGCAAACCAATAGCAATAAAAGAAGTATTATCCAAAAGTGAAGAAAACACAACACCTAGTGGAAGACCAAAAGCAGACATTCCAAGAGCCAACCATAGATTACGGTAATAATTTTTAGGTACTATTTCTAGATCTTCCTTAATTATCTTCAATAAAATATTCTTGGCAGATTTAATATGAGATAAGAGCTTAGGCTGGTCGTTTGCTAATAAATTTAATTTTACGATCTCCTCATTCATATTGATTACTACTTCTGGAGGTAGCCCTCTATTTTGAAGTTCTTGAATAAGTTTATTCAACAATGCATATTCTTTACTTCTGCTAGTTGTCTCCTTAGAAAAGTTGCGCGCCTTTAAGCTTTCTAGTTCCATACAATATATATTTATTTATGTGCTTGCAAATAAATTGTAGGGAACTCATTATTGCTTTAATTATTTACGTCCTTATATGACGAGTGTTTTAAAATTTGTTACCAGATAAATCAACTTTTTTATAACTAAAATCAATGATATAAATAATAACTAAATAAAGCATTTTAGCCTATTGATTTTAAGCGATATACAATAATACTATTTTTATACAATATTGAAATAATTATTTCTTTTTGCTTTGAAGTTTATAAAACACGAATGAAAAGAAGAGAAAAAAGATAAAATCATTTATCCCATAAGTCGAATAGAAAAAGCCTGCAAACAAGTCCTTGTCATAAACCTCGCTTAAGTTATTGCTCATAATCCATTTAACCCAAGCAATCACATAGATTAATTTTTCAATAACAAATGTTCCTACCAGCCATTTTACTTTTCTATAATTTGTAGCCACAGCTAAATACGCACAGCCCCAAATAAGGATCATTAACAATCCAAAATTAGACATAACAATAGAGTCTGTCTCGGGAATAACCTGGTTCGTAAAAAACCTAGAGAGTGTTAAAACCGCAACTATGTTTATGAGTCCCGCGGCAATAAAGCCGTTGCGTAATGTTTTTTCGGTCATTTATTGATTTATTAAGTTGATATCCAAAAATACTCTTCTAAACAATTCAATTAGGTGTTTCGAATAGGTCATTTTTTATTATATATTTTTCTGCTAAAAGCAAAATGACTATCCCTATCGTATAATTTAGTAGATCTAACCAATCAAAAGAAGTTCCCAATATAGTCCCACCAAAACTTGAGTTTTCCAGACCTAGCAATTTAATAAATTTTAAATATTGAAGAAATTCTATACTAAAAGCAAGAAGCAATACAAATAAAGCTGTCTTTAAAACCGAGAGATTTAAAAAAGATTTTAGAAAACAATAAATCAATATCACTACCAATATATCTCCAAGGTATGGCCGTACAAAATTATCTCTTACAAAAACAGCAATAAATACTTCTACGCAAAAGATAAGAAGTGTTAAATAGAAATAGGTTTTATGAAAAGTGAACATTGATTCGATTTTTTTAAGATTTAAATCAATCTTATAAAATTAGAAGTTCAGTGCCTCAAATTTATCATTCAGTTTTAATAAAGAATTATTATCAATGATTCTCTTATCTATTATTAATCGATCAGTAGCCGTTTCAATTTTGTAAACTCCTTTAAACCGTCTAATTCTTAAAACATCTTGGAACTTAATAGCTTTAGGAAACAAACTGTTTTTTGTTATCCCCTCTTCGTTTATAGTTAAGTAGTGCCTTTTCATTTCAAAGTAACCAATGCTAAATTGTATCAAGCCAATTAAAATCCAAGCAATACTAAATACACTATCCAAACTTAAGAAAAAGCCTATAATTCCAGCTAAAATGAATAATACTCCCCAAATTAGGTTGTACCGAATTCGAGATTTTTTATAAGGAATATTCATAATGTTTAAATAATTAAAATTTCTATTCTTCCAAGAAATATAAAATATCAACTCCCATTGAAAACCAATTAATTATTAGCACTCAATGGGAGTGAAAGTATAGTTTTTATATTATAGATTAAACAGAGCTCCAATATTAATACTACTTCTTGCGTTTCTAATGGCATCTCCAGAGTTTTCCTCGAAAACATCTGTAAATCCAGCTTGACCATCATATTCTACGAATAACTTAATATTATCACCTACCTGAAATTTATATCCAATTCCAAGGGCTAATCCAAAATCTGAACTTTGGAAGCCGTCTTTTAAATCTAAACCTAACTCTGAATCTTCAGCATTTAATAAAATTCCAACATAAGGACCAAAATTAAGATACCAATTTCTCTTAGATCCAAAATGATAGTTGGCCATTACAGGAATAGTAAGGTAGCTTAGTTCGAAATCTGTTATAATAGTAGTATTAGAGTCTTCATCTGTTAAAAAGCCCTCTGACCAACCTTTATTATCATAAATTAATTTAGATTTTATTCCCCATCTGTCCGAAAAATAGTATTCCCCAGAAACTCCTCCAGTAATGGAAGTTAGGTAACTTGTATTATTCTGCCCATCTATTGTAGAAACATTAGATAAACTTAATCCCAAGCCAGCTCCTAACTCGATATCTCCTTTATCTTGAGCGTTTACCTTTAATAATCCCAAACAAGCAATTGTAGAAATAAGCAATAATTTTTTCATTGTTAACACGTTTTAATTTGATTTTTAATTGATTAGTAATTGTGATTTATTTATAAAATTTTTGTTTTAAAATCGAATCCAAGCTCGTTTTAAACTAGGTTACTTGATAAGCAAATAATTTTTACATCAGTACTTCTATAACTTTTTAAGTAATTGTTTTTTAAGGCTATTTATATTATAGTTTAAGTTCCAACCCAAGATTCAAAACCGAAGATTTTATGCTATTATCCCTTTCAATCAAACCAGGGAAATACCGTGCGGAAATTGTCAAATTATCGGAAAATTTATATCCAGTCCCTAGGTTAACTCCAAATTCAAATTTATCATACTCAAAATTATTGGGGTCATTGGAATTATTTATTTCAAAAGGAGTATTCCTCTGAAAGGAATTGTCTTCAGCTTTGTATTTGCGATCAATAATATATCCTATTTGAGGACCCGTTTCAACAAAGAAATCGTTTGTTATAAAATACCTTATTTCAAGAGGAAGTACCAGAGTGAGATCGTTCACCCGAGATTCAAAGTCAGAAAGCATTGGACTGCTATTAAATCCGCCTTGAGTTTCAACATCTTCCATCACAATACGACTACCCTGCAATGCTACTAAAAATTCTGGTTGAAACTGCCACTTTTCGGTAATTTCAAGATTCAAAAACCCTCCTAGATAATAGCCAAGTTTTCCTTTATAATTTGCAAATTTCACTCCGTCTACCATTAGATCTGGAGTAAATTGTGAATAATTGGCACCAGCTTTTACGCCAAACTCAATGTCGATGGATTGAGCATTAATGCTAAGAGATATCATAAAAATAAATACTAAAATTAATGGAATAATTCTTTTCATTTAAGTTTTTTTTTTAATTTAAAAAAGCTAATAATAGCCTCATAAATAAGGTTTATTAATCAATGCTTTAAGTAATATAATGCCTCTCCAAACGCTTCGTCAGATACGTAAGCAAACCCAATTATAAAAATTGAAGCGTATATTCCAATAAATAGTTTTCTCTTAAAAACGATATCCAATACGTAAGTGTAAATTCACAGCAACTTCACTATCATTTTCTGAATAACCAGCATTTTTTGCAAAATAATGGACATATCCAATTCCAAGTCCTGCTTCGTAATTAAAATGATTTCCTATGTTTCTTCTAATTCCCCAAGTAGGAACAATAGAAAGATCACTTACAATTCTAA
>Ga0209309_10003463_pt1 | contig 13633 bp, 11 predicted proteins | sample COGITO_mtgs_1204_2_FD_184807 | JGI IMG/M metagenome (GOLD analysis project Ga0209309, IMG submission 184807) | Pelagic marine microbial communities from North Sea - COGITO_mtgs_120412 (SPAdes) (version 2) | ecosystem: Environmental > Aquatic > Marine > Epipelagic ...
ACCCTTTTATGCCGTTCATCGTTTTTATATCCTTGTCTATAATGTATCGCACCATACTTCCTCTTGCTTTTTTAGCGAAGAAAGCGATTACTTTTAATTTTCCATTTTTAAAATCCTTAAAAACAGGCGAAACAACCGGTACTTTTAATTCCTTTGTTTTAATGACTTTAAAATATTCATTACTGGCAAGATTTATAAACAACTCATCATCTTGCATTTCTTTGTTGAGTAATTCGGTAATAGCGCTTCCCCAAAATTCATATAAGTTTTTATGCTTCTGAATTTTTAATTTGGTTCCCATTTCAAGCCGATAGGGTTGTATTAAATCCAATGGTTTTAAAACCCCGTACATTCCTGATAAAATTCGTAAGGTATTTTGCAAGCTGTCTATTTTATTTTCTGAAATGGAATATGCATCCAGGCCATTATAAACATCACCCGCAAAGGCATATACTGCCGGGCGTGCATTTTTTTTAGTAAAAGGAGTCGAAAAATCGTGGTATCGTTGGTAATTTAAATCGGCTAGCTTTTCGCTAATACTCATTAAATCACCTAATTCTTTTTTAGTTTTTCTGGATAGCTTTTTATTTAATGTTTCAGCTTCATCAAGAAAATCCGGCTTTGTAGCTCTGTTCGTAGGTAATTTAGTTTCGTAATCTAATGTTTTAGCTGGCGATACTACAATTTTCATAATTATTTGTTTTAACTCAAAAATAAATTAAATATATCTGTAATCATATTTCAACACTTTTATATTTTTTATAAACCTATTATTATTTCTTATAAAGAAATACCTTTAACACAATGATATATAATTAAGAAATTATTAACTTTCAGGAAAGATTCTTATAAATACTTTTAAAAAGTAACTTTAAACTTAAAATAATGAAAAAACAAGTACTCCTCAGTTGTTTAGTAACCTTTTTTGGACTTAACTGCCTGACCGCACAAACTGAAATAGGAAAAAAAGCTACATTAACTGAAAATGGAACCATTGAAGTTGAAGACGTGCAACTTCCAATTAATAAAAATGCAACACGCAATAAACAGCAGGCAGATGTACTCTTCAAATTTGGAAGACCTGCAAATCCCTCTGTAAAAAATTCTCGAGGTGTAACCCTAGCAGATATTGACAACGATGGGGTTGATGAAATACTCTACGGTATTGACACCACACTGTATGCGCTAGAAGGCGATGGCACAATTCTTTGGGAAAAAACAGTGTTAGGCCCAATATTATTACCACCAACAGTTGTAGATCTCACGCAAGATGGAAATCTTGAAATCATTGTAAACACTGGGTATCCAACTACCGTAGGTCGTGTTTATCTAACAGACAATACAGGAGAAGACCTTCCTGGATGGCCCTTAAATTTCGATGATCACTGGATGATAAATGCCCCGGCCGTAGCCGATGTAGACAACAACGGAAGCCTAGATATTGTAACCTGTGAACGCGCTGGTAGCGCCGAAGGGTACGTACACGTCATTAATATTGACGGTACTCCAATAAATAGCAATTGGCCCGTTCAAGTAGATGCAACCCCTGCTTTTACTCCTTCTATTGGTGATGTAGATAATGATGGGAATAATGATGTGGTGATTGCAACGTCTTCTACCGGAATGCGTATTTATGATAACCAAGGGCAGATTTTTCCTAATTTTCCATTAGTAGATCCAGCAGTAAAATACTCCTACCAATCTCCTATTTTAGCAGATTTAGATGGCGATGATGATTTAGAAATTATAGGAAGTAATCACGGGGATGCTCCTGGTTTTTACGTTTTAAATCATGATGCAACGTATTACCCTGGATGGCCTATTGCTTTAGGCGGATGGACGTATTCCCCAGCCACCGTAGTGGATGTTGATGGAGATGAAACGTTTGAAATTTTCATGTCTGACAGAAACTCTAGCAGCGATGGAACTCCTCTTGATGTAATTTACGGATTGACACCAGATGGTGAAAACCTTAACAACTTTCCTATTTCAAAATATGGCGGAACTGAAGGTGTTTTGAATATTGCTGATATTAATGATGATGGCGTATTGGAGGTTATTTTTCCAAGTACCCTTACCGATGCAGAAGGCGATGGATATATTCACGCGTATTCTATAGATGGTAGCGGTGAAATTGATGGGTTTCCTTTACGTCCACGTGGTTTTACTTTTTTAAACGGAGCTGTCATTGGTGATGTGGATGATGACGGTATGATGGATCTTACAGCAAACACCTATACGCAAAACTTTGGGCAAGGGATTGATTCATCGTATGTAACTAGCTACAATTTAAATGTACCCTATGATGAAAATAAAATCAGACGAAACGGGTATAAAGGAAATAACACTAGAAATGGATTAGTAGAAGGCGATATTATTGCAGGAGTTGAAGAATTTTCGAATGCTTCTATCAACCTTACTCCTAACCCATCAAACGGAACTTTAAACTTAAGCGTACCTGTATCACTTGAAAATGCAAGTATTACGCTCTACACCATAGATGGAAAACGTGTTTTTTCTGAAGAAAGAACAATTACTGAAAACGAATCAATTCAGTATAACTTTAAAGAGTTAAGCAGTGGATTGTATTTGGTAAATATTTCCAGCGGAAATAAAACTTTTACCGCTAAATGGGTGAAAAAGTAAGAAAACACTAAAAGTAGTTTTTAAAAAGAGGGTGTCTAAAAAGTAAATAATTCAACTTTGTCAGGTTGAGCACAGTCGAAACCTTAATTGATTATCAATCGGTTAAAAACTTCGACTGCGCTCAGTTTGACAGTTTAAATTACTTTTTAAACACCTTCTTTTTTATTTACTGTAACCAATTAAATAGCGTGTTTCGAATAATTTCGCCATTTTTCTATACACTGCTCCATATCATCAGGAATTTGAGACTCAAAACGCTTTAATTTGCCCGTTGTAGGATGAATAAAACCTAACGTTCTCGCATGCAATGCTTGTCGTGGCAATACTTTAAAACAATTGTCCACAAACTGCTTGTATTTGGTAAAGGTAGTTCCTTTTAAAATTTTCTCCCCTCCGTAGCGCTCGTCATTAAACAAGGTATGTCCAATATGCTTTAAATGCACTCTAATCTGGTGGGTTCTGCCGGTTTCCAGTCTACAGGAAATTAAAGTAACATACCCAAATCGTTCCAACACCTTAAAATGGGTTACTGCGGGTTTTCCCTTTTCTTCATCGTCATCATTTTCAAAAACGGTATTTTGCAACCTGTTTTTTGGGTGTCGTCCAATATTCCCTTCAATGGTGCCGGATTCTTCATCTACATTACCCCAAACCAACGCTACGTATTCACGCTCGGTCGTTTTATTAAAAAACTGTTTGGACAAATGCGTCATCGCTTCTTCTGTTTTAGCAACTACTAACAGACCACTGGTATCTTTATCGATTCGATGTACCAAGCCTGGACGGTTACTACTATTATTAGGAAGGTTTTCAAAATGAAAGGTAAGCGCATTAATCAAAGTTCCGCTGTAATTTCCGTGTCCGGGATGTACCACCATTCCTGGTTCTTTGTTAACAATTAAAACAGCATCGTCTTCATACACGATATCAATTGGAATATCTTCAGGAACCAGTAAATTTTCATAGGGTGGATGCTCAAAAAGAACCGTTACCACATCGTCCGGTTTTACTTTATAGTTTTGTTTTACCGCAGCATCGTTTACGTGAATATTTCCGTCTTTTGCAGCTTTTTGGATTTTATTTCGGGTGGCATTTTCAATCCTGTTCATCAGGTATTTGTCTACCCTGAGTGGTTGCTGCCCTTTATCGGCTGTGTAGCGGTAATGTTCATACAAGTCATCATTTCCGGAGTCTTCTGTATTCTCATTGGTCGTATTATTGGTCATTGGTTTCGGTTTCATTTGGTTGTATTTCTTCATCATCATCATTTTCCTCTTGTACTCTGTTAAACGATTCATCGCCTACAATTAAATCAATGACTGCTGTTTTTTGTATTTCGGTTCCTGGTTCCAGTTTCTCCCCTTTATAACGAAGTTCTTTCACTTGATCGCTTATATCTGGGCGGTAACTTATTTTTCCTATTTTAAAGCCCATTGCCAATAATGTTGGTTCCGCTTGGCGTCGTGTTCTTCCTATAACGTTTGGAACTTGTATTTTTCGATATCCCGAAGGATTTAAGTATAAATAGATTTTTCGGTCTTCTTTTACAAATTTTCCGGCTTTCGGAATTTGTTCGATAACCGAATATTTAGGAAAATCTGGATTGTAATTCGCAGAATCTAATATTTCGTACCGCAAGTCCATTTCGTCAAGTCTGTCTTCAACTACGTCTAAAGAAAGCTTACTTAAGCTGGGAACTTCTAACTTTTGACCGTGATTGGTAGTTACCTTAAGCCACCACATTACAAGGAAACTTAATACAACTAAAGCCAAAACGGCTAACAATAATTGTTTTAAAAAGGCTTTGGTGAAGAGGAATCTGAAAAATGTCATACATTATATATTGATAGGCAAAAATAACAAACCTAAAGTTAGTATCTTTCTATGGATTAGTCATATTTTTGTTAAACGTTATTTTTAAATTTTTGGTATGGCAAAAAAACATATCGCCGTTGCAATGGGCGGTTATTCTAGCGAATTTGAAATTTCACTTAAAAGTGGAGCGATGGTTTGCGACTTTTTAGACAAAGAAAAGTATCATGTATATCCTGTTCACATTCTAAAAGAAGGCTGGTTTTACGTTTCAGAAGATGGAACGAAGCATCAAGTGCATAAAGAAAATTTCAGTTTTGATAAAGATGGAACAACCATTAAACCCGATGCCGTTTTTAACTGTATTCACGGAACACCCGGCGAAGATGGTTATTTGCAAGCGTATTTACAATTAGTGGGCGTTCCGCAAACCAGTGCTGGCTATTACCAAGCCGCGTTAAGCTTTAACAAGCGGGATTGTTTATCGGTGTTAAAAGGCTTCGGAATTAATTGTGCCAATTCCTATTACGTGAATAAAGGAGGCAAGATAGATGAAGAAGAAATTATAAAGAAAGTAGGGCTTCCTTGCTTTGTAAAACCAAATAGAGCCGGTTCCAGCTTTGGGATTAGTAAAGTAAAAGATTTGGACGAGCTGCTTCCGGCCATTGAAAAAGCCTACGAAGAAGATACCGAAGTGTTAATTGAAACGGCTTTAATAGGAACCGAAGTACAAGTAGGTGTTTTTAAAAACAACGGTGAAATTATTGCGTTGCCAACAACCGAAATTGTTTCCAAGAATGAATTTTTTGACTACGAAGCCAAATATTTAGGCGCTTCGGAAGAAATTACGCCGGCGCGTATTACCGAAGAAGAAACAGAAAAAATTCAAGCTGAAGCCAAAAAAATATACGAAGTATTAAATATGACGGGCATCACCCGAAGTGATTTTATTATTCAAAAAGGGAAACCGTACTTTATTGAAACCAATACAAATCCTGGTTTATCACCAGAAAGCATTGTACCCAAACAAGTACGCGAATCTGGAATGACACTTACAGAATTTTTTAGTATTTTGGTAGAAGATGCACTCTAACGCTTAATAAAGCAAATAGTCAGTTCGAGTGTTTTTTGCGAAATGCAATGAAGCAAAAAATATATCGAGAACCAGTTTTATATTGATCAAATGAGAAAACACCTTAAAAAATAACAATGACAAAACGCGCACTTTTCCCTGGTTCCTTTGATCCTATTACCATAGGTCATGTTGATATTATAAAACGTGCGTTGCCGTTGTTTGACGAAATAATCATCGCCATAGGTGTCAATGCTGAAAAAAAATATATGTTCTCCCTTGAAGACCGAAAAAAACATATTGAAGATGCCTTTAAAGGGTATGATGCTGTAATTGTAAAAATCTATAAAGGCCTTACAGCAGATTTTTGTAAAGCTGAAAACGCGCAGTATATTCTTCGTGGTGTTCGTAACACAGCAGACTTCACCTACGAGCAAACCATCGCCCAAGCCAATGCCCAAGTGATGGATGTTGAAAGTGTATTTCTTGTAGCTTCTCCGGCCGTCTCGCACGTTTCCTCTTCTATTGTACGGGATATTGCCCGAAATGGCGGAGATTATAGTAGCTTGGTGCCTTTTGCTATAAAAAAATAACAGATTTATGTAAGATTGCTTAAGGCAGCTCTTAGCTTTATAAATTCATAATTGTAGTTAGTTATTTTTCTTTAATGTTTCCAATCGTTTTTTATAATAGTCATTAGGCTCAATCTCATAAGCTTTTGTGGCAAACTTTAAAGCATTTTCAAAATCATTAATCCGTTCGTAATATTCAGACATAGAATTGTATGAGTTTGAATTGTTTGGATAATACTCGATTACAAATTCAAAAAATTGTTTAGATTTTTGTGTCTGTTCCATATCTAAACTCATATATCCAAGTGCATTTAAAAGTTCTTCAGGATATGGCGGCACTCCGTATCCAAAATAATTTTTAAGTTTTTTAGCACGGTATTTTACTATGTTAAACAACTCTTCTTTTGAGGTTGTAGGCGAATTAAATTTGTCTGTACTTTCCATCTGATACCACTCAAAATCAAACAGTAAACCATCCATAATTGATGGGAATGGAATGGTGCCATGAATATCCCTTGGGTACAATTTCCATTGATAAGCCAAGCCATTTTTGCTGTTTTGTTTAACCAAATTTGAAAATGAAATATTAGACCTTGCAAATACGGTAAAATCTGTTGTGTCTTGCATGACATTATCTATAGTAACTGTTGGATCTTGCATATTCAATTGCCCATTTAAAGACATAAATAAGGATTTTCCTGTGTAGTTATTATTTGCAAATTTTTCTTTTGTCCCATTCAATAGCTTTTGATTGTCCCAATCCAGACTTGGGTCGATGGCTAAATAGTTGGCAAATAAATGTGGGTGATTAATTAAGGTGTAAATTACAAACAAACCTCCATAAGAGTGGCCAATTAAGGTTCTAAAACCTGTTACAGGATAGTTTTCCTCAATAAAAGGAATCAATTCTGCTTCCATAAATTTACTGAAATTATTAGCCTCTCCATTTTCTTCATTAAACGGCATCCCATATTTTTCGGTTATTTTTGAAGTAGTAAGGTCTCGTGTTCTGTTATTCGCATTCGAAATGCCAACAAGCACCATTTCTGGAGTAAAACCACCACTGTAAAAACTTTGAAAATTGGTGACTGTGGGCAACAGCACTTCCCCATCTAAAATATAAGCTACAGGGTATTTCTTATTATTTTTGGGGTTGTAAGTATCCGGTAGTTGCACATAAATCTCTCTGTATTCTTTAAGAGTTTCAGAATACAGACTATCTACAGTTCCTATGTTTTTCAGGAATTGCTGGTTTTTATTAATCTGGGCATTCCCCAATACTTGTATAAAAACAAAGAGTCCAGTACATAGCAGGAGTTGTAGTTTATTTTTCATTTATATTTATTGTTATATTCACCTACGGCAATTATTTACATGCGCTGTTAATGGCAAGTGTTATTGTCATTCTTTTACTTTTATTACCACATTACCAGTTTTTTGTCCGGTTTCAACGTATTTGTAAGCCGTTACAATTTCAGCTAATTTATATTGTCTTTCAATCACAGGTTTAAATTCCCCATTTTCAACAAGTTCTTTTAAGAAGATAACATCAGCTTTACTAATGGTCGGAATGGGGAATAAAACTTTTTTACCACCCAAAATAGATGTTATAAGTGCAAAAAATATATTCTCAGCATTTTTCCCTAATTCTGTCGAAATGTAAATTCCTTTCTTTGTAAGCAATGGCTTGCATTCTCTAAAAGAACTTTTACCTACTGCATCAAAAATGAAATGATATTTATGTTCTGTGTTTGTGAAATCCTGTGTTTGATAATCAATAACTACATCTGCTCCAAGTGCTTTTATTAGTCCCACATTTTTTGTGTTACAAACCGCAGTTACTTTTGCTCCAAAGTGTTTTAGCAGTTGGACAGCGGCAGAACCAATTGCACCAGTTGCTCCGTAAACCAAAACATTTTGTCCATTTTCTATTTTTGATGCTTTGATATTATTTAAGGCATAATGGGCGCCTTCTGTAATTGGTGAAGCTTCAAGAAAGTTTAAGTTATTAGGTAAAACTGTAACCGCTTCATTTTCAGCGATAGTCAAAAATTCTGCGTGACCTCCAAAAGTTTTGTCATTATAACCAAAAACCTTATCTCCTTTCTTAAATGTGGTAACGCGCTGTCCAATTTCTTCAACGATTCCGGAAAACTCACAACCTAATATTTGGTGTTTTGGCCTTAAAAGGCCACTCCAAAAGCGCGAAATGAAATATTTGGCACTACGAAAACCAGCGTCTGTTTGATTCACAGTAGATGCATACACTTTTACCAATACCTCATTATCTTTTGGTATGGGTTTGGGAATTTCCAATACTTTTACAACTTCTGGTGGGCCGTATTTTGTATGTACTATTGCTTTCATTTTTAAAATATCATTGATGCCGGATAGTGCTTTATAATTGCAGTCTATGTCGCACTATTTTTACAATACGACTATATTCAACATCTGCTAAATTCCAATAATATAATTTAGGATCGGTCGTATTTGTAAACTGAACAACTACTGCATCTATGTCTTTATGGTATTTTGCGATGCTTTGATATCCAGGAACCCACCCTTTATGCTCATACTTATATATTGAAGAATAAATTTCTTTTTCTTCTCCATCAAATAAGCTTCCATCATGTAATGCTCTTAAAAATATACCCACATCTTCCGCTGTAGCCACCATTCCAATATTGTCCGTTTTTAAATCAAAAGGATGCCCTTTATGATAGCCACTCATTACATCATCTATATTGACATCATTGATTGATTGAAAGGTGTTTTTTAGATGTAGTCGGTTTAAAATTTCTTCCTGAATGAATTCAAAATGAGGATATCCCAAAGCTTTATCCATAATCTCGGAAAGCAACAAATAATTAGTGTTGCAATATTCATACTTTTTGCCAGGCTCAAAATTAGCAGGTTGATCAAGAATCAATTCGAGATTTTCCGTATTGCTTTCTTTGGGAGCTGCCCAATAATTCTTTGTATCCGTGAAATTAGGAATACCGCTGCGGTGCTGCACCATCATTTTTATGCTGATTTTATCTGCATTTTCAATTCGTCCTGAAAGTTCTGGGAGATAGTCGGCTAATGTCTTGTCTAACGATAGTCGACCCTCATTAACCAATTTTGCTATCGCAACCGCCGTATAGAGTTTACTGATACTGGCAATCTTGAACAATGCATGCGGATTGGCCGGTATTTTATTGTTTTTGTCATGCCAACCAGCGGCATAAAATTCAGGCGGGTTGTTGGCTTTATTTACATAAATTAGTATCCCATCAAATCCATTTTCAACAGCTTCGTTTGCTTGCTCTTGAACTGTTTCTGGCAATGGTAATATCCATGCTTTGACCACAATCCATGGAACAAAAAAGAAAGAAATAAATGTTCCAGTTAGTAATACTATTTTAATTATTCGTTTTGTTTGTTTCTTCCTCATGATATCCTGAATTCAGGGAGTTGCACTTTGCATTATTTGCTCCCTACATTTTGGCTTCTTATAATCAAAGATTGTCGAATAAGAAGAAAGCACTTAATCATCGGTAAGCGCATTTATTTCTTTAATGACCCCTTGACCTACATTTTTTAATTGACCATACTGCAAAACCATAGCGTCGAATTGAAAAGCTGCTAAGCCAATGACATTTCGATAGGGAGCAGATGCTGTATATTTAGCAAAGTTCTCATAATACTCAGATTGCATTGTGGCTCTAATTTTCAGGGAATCTGGTGGTAGAAAAGCAGTAGCCAAAATTAAAGACCTGTCAAACTGGGTAGAAAGATAATTCTCCTGACTATTCGCATAATCATTATAACTGCTTTCATTTTGCCCAATATCATCTACTAATCTGTAGTAGTTGGTCAATAAGGAATCAAGGGTCGTATTATTAATCTTACCAAAGTATTTTGAAGTTTTGAGGGCATCATATCCACTCGTGTTGGGCTTAAAATAGTAATCCATGAAAGCACCCCCGCAAGACATAAATAGAAAAAGGTCCTTATCTTCTGTTTTGTCTAGTATACGTATTCGAGCTTTTTTACATAATCCGGCCAATCGTTTTCTGTATTTCGTTATCGTATCCAGTTGACGTAAATCTTCTTCGGTATGAGATTTAATTGTTACTAAATATTCCTTCAGGGCTTCATTATTATTTCTAGCCTGGTTCCAATTGTTAATCTGCAAAGCAATCAAAATCCCGATTATAACCAGTACTATTTCGCCTATCGCATAAATAAGGTACTTGCTAAACTTATTTTTTGCGAGTAAACTTTGACGAATTTTCCTAAATACCTTCATCGTTGAAAATAATTGGTCACAATAAATTTAAAGCATTTAATTAAATTTGAAGGTGTAATTAACACATTAATATTCAAGGCTTTAATAAATGAACCAAAGAAAAGGAGAGGAGAAAAGATTTAAACAACTCTTATATTGTTAAGAGTCTGGTCTTTTTTTTCTAATTAACCGAATTAAAAACCAATATATCGGCAGGTTAAAGTATCGCTTTAATTCCGATACTATAATTGTAGATTAGAAATAAAGGATATAAAATTTACAAAACAAAAAAAGCCCTTTCAGTTTCCTGAAAGAGCTTTACTGTTTTCTTAAAAAAAGTAGCTTATAGCGCTGCTATATGTCTTGACATTTGAGACTTTAAATTAGCCGCTTTGTTATCATGAATAACATTGTTCTTCGCTAATTTATCGATCATAGCTGTTACTTCAGGAAAAAGCTTTTGAGCCTCTTTCTTATCCGTAGCATCTTTCAGTTTTTTAATAGCATTACGCGTAGTTTTAAACTGATATCGGTTGCGTAAACGCTTTGTTTCGCTGTTTCTTATTCTCTTTAAAGCTGACTTGTGATTCGCCATAATTCTTTTCTTTAATTTGTAGCCCGTAGGGGAATCGAACCCCTGTTACCAGGATGAAAACCTGGCGTCCTAACCCCTAGACGAACGGGCCAATTGTTTTTCAATTGCGGATGCAAAAATACAACACATTTTCAATTCTGCAAATAGATTTCAATCTTTTTTAAAAAAAATTAATAAGCCTTTGCAAACAACACGCGTTGACGTGACGGTTTCCCTGTAATCATGCAACTTCCCGCTTCTTTTTCGCCGGCCAAAGGAATGCATCTAATTGTTGCTTTTGTATCATTTTTTATTCGATCTTCCGTTTCTATAGTCCCATCCCAATGTGCTGAGATAAATCCGCCTTTAGATTTTAGTACTTTTTTAAATTCCTCGTAGCTATTTACCTCTGTTGTGTGTTCTGTTCTATAATCAAACGCTTTCTTATATAGATTTTCCTGTATTTCAGTCATTAAGCCAGTTATTTTATCAACCACCTCATCCTGATTTACAAATTCCTTGGTCAACGTATCACGTCTTGCTAACTCTACCGTTCCTTTTTCAATATCTTTCGGTCCAATAGCGATACGTACCGGAACTCCTTTTAATTCATATTCATTGAACTTCCAGCCGGGTTTATGTGTATCTCTATTATCAAACTTCACACGAATTCCAGCAGCCCGCAATTTAGCTTGTAAATCCTTTGCTACTTCGCTAACTGCATCAAACTGTTCTTCATTTCTGTAAATAGGAACGATCACTACTTGATTGGGTGCTAATTTTGGAGGTAACACCAAGCCATTGTCATCACTGTGCGTCATAATCAACGCTCCTACTAATCGGGTAGAAACACCCCAAGAGGTAGCCCAAACATATTCTTGTTTTCCTTCTTTTGAAGCAAATTTAACATCGAATGCTTTGGCAAAGTTTTGTCCTAAAAAATGCGACGTACCAGCTTGTAACGCTTTTCCATCTTGCATCAATGCTTCAATACAATAGGTTTCTAAAGCTCCAGCAAAGCGTTCGCTTTCGGTTTTAAGCCCTTTTATCACAGGGACAGCCATATAGTTTTCAGCAAAATCTGCATATATATTAATCATTTGTTCTGCCTCAGCTATAGCTTCTTTTTCTGTTGCGTGTGCCGTGTGGCCTTCTTGCCATAGAAATTCTGATGTACGCAAAAACAATCGTGTTCGCATTTCCCAACGCACCACATTTGCCCATTGATTGATTAGTAAAGGCAAATCCCGGTACGATTGCACCCACTTTCTATAGGTATCCCAAATAATGGTTTCGGAAGTAGGACGAACAATTAATTCTTCTTCCAATTTAGCATCTGGGTCAACTACGACACCCTTTCCGTTTTCATCATTTTTCAACCTATAATGGGTGACTACAGCACATTCTTTCGCAAAACCATCTACATGACTCGCTTCTTTGCTGAAATAGGATTTTGGAATAAAAAGTGGAAAATAGGCGTTTTCATGCCCTGTTTCTTTAAACATTCTATCCAATTCTGCCTGCATTTTTTCCCAAATACCAAAACCATACGGCTTTATCACCATACAACCCCGCACACCGGAGTTCTCGGCAAGATCTGCCTTGATAACCAGTTCATTGTACCATTTTGAGTAATCCTCGCTTCTCGTCGTTAAGTTCTTAGCCATATCCCGTAGTTTGGCACAAATGTTGTGCTTTATAGTGTTAAATGATTAGTAGTTCTCGTTTATGTCGGCAAAACTAATTATTTTTAAGATGTCCAACAATTAAAATAAAAGCAGTTATGCAACCAATATACAACATACGAAAACAATTTCTTCCCTATTTATTCATAGGAATGGCAACGCTACTGCTCACCTCCTGCGGAACCTACAGTTCTGGCTATTCTGATACCGATGGTATTTATAGCACTGACGGAGATGTTGTCGTAGAAGAAGGAAATACAGACAGAGCTAATTATTACAAACAATACTTTAATTCTAAGGCGAATGAGCTTGAGCAAATTCCTGAAGATGAAGATTTAGTGTTTACCGATATCGAAGCCTACACCACTTCAGAATACATGGATGATGAAGGTTATATAGTTATTGAAGAAAAAGAAGATTATAATGAAGGCTATGGCCCATGGGGCAGTAACGCTGAAGATGTAACCGTGAACATATACAACAGCGGTTTCAATTTTGGCTACTGGAATAGCCCATATTGGGGTTACAATAGCTATTGGGGATATCCTTATGGTTACTATAGTCCTTACGGCGGCATAGGTTATGGCGGTTGGGGTTACCCATATTATGGCGGTGGCTATTATGGTTGGGGTTACCCTTATTATGGTGGTGGTTATTACCCATACTATTATAACAACTACTATGGTTATGGCAATAATTACTATGGTCATGGTGGCTATCATGGGAACAATTATTATAACGGTGTTTCATACAATCGAGGAAGAAGAAGTACCGATTATAATAGATCGGAATCCCGCGGAAGATCTTCTGATGCAACCAATACTAGAAGATCATATTCTAGATCTGAAATAAACAGAAGAGCTCAACTTAGAAGCAGCCACAATAGAAGCTCTGTTAACAGAAGATCAAACAATACGGTTAGACGAAGTAGCAGTTCAGCTACTAAAAGGTCTAGTAATGCTCGTAGAAGTTCCAATTCTCGATCTGTAAAAAGAAGTA
>Ga0209309_10003466_pt1 | contig 13622 bp, 9 predicted proteins | sample COGITO_mtgs_1204_2_FD_184807 | JGI IMG/M metagenome (GOLD analysis project Ga0209309, IMG submission 184807) | Pelagic marine microbial communities from North Sea - COGITO_mtgs_120412 (SPAdes) (version 2) | ecosystem: Environmental > Aquatic > Marine > Epipelagic ...
AAAGACGGAGATCAGCGCCTCATCAGGCAGTTTGTGCAGAACCTCACCCTTGGTTTCTGTGGAAACAAAGGCGATGGCCCAAATGCCCTTGCGTGGATATTCGATCAGGCAGGCCTGTTTGAACGAGCTTCCCGACTGGCTCAAAATCGTCTCGGCGATTTGCTTGATGCCATTGTAAATACCGCCGATCACCGGCATCCGCTCCACCACATTCTCACCCCAGCGCAGGACCGACCGGCCAACCAGACCCTTGGTCAGATAGCCGACTACCGCTGTGAAAAGCAGAAAGATGATGACGCCGAATCCGGGAACATCATTTCCTAGATACGTGGCAGGATTATACATTCCCGGCACCAAGGGGACGACCTTCGCGTCGATAAACGTTATGACGCTCCAGATCAGCCAGATGGTCAACGCGATAGGCGCAACGATCACCAGACCGGTCAGAAAATTGCCACGCCAACGCTGCGCAAGGGTCGCGCGGGGTTTGGAGCGGCGACGGGAACGGGGGGCTCTAGCCATCTTCTTGAACCAATTCTGAAATGTTGCATCGCAATCTAGGACAGGATGGCTGACAAAGTAAGGGGTATGGTTGAAAACAGCTTGCCTGACCGCGCACCACACTACCTCGCTGGATATGAACCGAACCGGAGCTGACATTTGAAACGTGTGCTACACCGCCTTGCCATCTGGGGTGAAAACCTCATTCAATCGCTGATTCCGGCTTCAAAAAAACCACCCGTGATCGATCCTTACCTCGGCTTTGCGACAGAAACACATCTGGTCCTGCGCGGGCGTGTTCTGACAGGGTTGCGCCGCACAGCACCCGATCCCTTGCATGGATCTTTCACAAATTTCCGCCAGATGGTCGGCCTGTTCCTTACAGATGAGGTTGCCGACGTTCCCGTGCGCGCCGTGGCTCAAAACCGCGTCGTGCATACGGATGAGGAGGGGTACTTCCGCCTCGATTTACCGCGTGAGGCGTTGAAACCCGGCTGGCACGCCATACCGCTCGACATTCCGGGTCAGCACGAAAGCGAGGCGATCGCTGACGCCATGTTCGCGGACCCCGACGCCCAGTACGGCGTGATATCAGATATCGACGACACTTTGATGCAAACCGGAGCCTATTCGATCCTGCGCAACCTGTGGACCTCGCTCACAGGATCAGCTCTGACCCGACACGTATTTCCCGACGCCGTCGATCTGATCGCGCGGCTGCACGACGGTCGCAATCCGATCTACTACGTGTCATCCAGTCCGTGGAATCTGCATGCCTTTCTAGGGACGGTGCTGTTCAGCCGCGCCAAACTGGTGCGGGGGCCGCTGTTCCTGCGGGATCTGGGAATCTCGTCAACACAGTTCATCAGTGGAACGCACGGCGACCATAAGGGGCGGCAGATCGACATCTTGTTCGAGGCGCATCCACATCTGCAATTTGTCCTGATCGGGGATAGCGGCCAGCACGACGCGGAGGTCTACCGCGATGCCGCCAGCCGTTGGCCGGGGCGCGTGATGCAAGTTATCCTTCGCGCCGCTGATCCGCGCCCGGATCCTGCGGTTGCACTTGCCCTCGATGAACTGCGCGCGATGGGCATTCCGGTCTGGACTGGCGAGGATTACACAACCGTTGTGGTGCCAAAGCGCCCGAATACCTGATGGTTTTAGTGCGCAGCCACACCGCAGCCGCTTTGCAGGCGCAACGCAGCACATAAAAAAGACGGTATCAGGGGGTAATTCCTGATACCGTCAATCGCACTCATAATGATAATTATGTTAACTTTAGTCGTCCGGATGCCACTTTTCAGCTTCCTCAGTTTCGACCTCAATCTCCAGATCGTCTTCAGGCAGCTCATATGCAGCCAGCCCGCCACGATACAATTTATAGAATTGCTCTTTCTGTTTGTGGGTCCATTCCACAGCCAGATGCATCTCTAACTTCTTGATATCGCTGGATACCACCAGCTTGCGCGCATAGAGCCACGCCGTTTCCTCGCCCGCACTGACCGGCAAAACCAGCTCCTCATGCAGGATCGGATCATGAACCGTCTCGTCGATCAGCTCACACAATTGCTCCAGATTGCGACCTGTCGTGGCCGAGATTGCAATGTGGCGCGCATGACGCCCCGCAATTTTCTCCGCAGCTAAAAGTGCTTCTGAATCAAGTAGATCGACCTTGTTCCAAACCTCGATCATCCCGTCACGCTGCTCCTGCGTAACGCCTAGATTCTCAAGAATGTCGCGCACATCCTTCGCCTGTGCCTCGCTCTCAGGATGCGAGATGTCGCGCACGTGCAGGATCAAATCTGCATCGAGGACTTCCTCAAGCGTCGCCCGAAACGCCGCCACCAATTGCGTCGGCAGGTCCGAGATAAAGCCCACAGTGTCAGACAGAATAATCTGCTGACCAGACTCCAATTCGATCGAGCGCATTGTCGGGTCCAGTGTGGCGAACAACATGTCCTTCACCATCACATTCGCACCGCTCAACTTATTGAAAAGTGTCGATTTTCCAGCGTTAGTATATCCGACCAATGCGACGATAGGATACGGAACCTTGGCCCGTGCTTTACGGTGCAAACCACGGGTTTTCACGACCTTTTCCAGCGCACGTTTGATCTGGTTGATCCGCTCATCCAGCGCCCGACGGTCCGCCTCCAGTTGCGTCTCACCCGGACCACCAACGAAGCTCAAACCGCCGCGCTGCCGCTCAAGGTGGGTCCACGAACGAACAAGGCGTGTGCGCTGATACCCTAGCGACGCAAGATCAACCTGCAACACACCCTCACGGGTTTGCGCGCGGTCAGCAAAGATTTCGAGGATTAGACCTGTTCGGTCCAACAACTTGCAATCAAACGCTTTTTCAAGGTTCCGCTGCTGAACAGGAGTCACTGGCCCGTCGATCACGACCAGCTCAATCTCCTCATCCGCGATCCATTGCGCCAACTCGTCGGTCTTACCCGAGCCGAAGAGAAAGCCCGCGCGTGGCTTTGGAATTGGCACAACCTTTCCACCAATAACCTCAAGTCCCGAGAGTGCATTGGCCAGCGAAATTGCCTCGGCCAACGCATTTTCAGGCGCACGTCGTTGATAACCCTTGCGGAGGTCAGGATGAAAAACAGCGGTACGGGTCATATGATCAATCAGCTTCAGCATCGGGTTCGTAAAGGTTTACCGGCTGCGATGGCATAATCGTGGAGATCGCGTGCTTATACACCAGCTGGCTTTGCCCATCACGGCGTAACAGCACACAGAAGTTGTCGAACCATGTGATCACACCCTGCAATTTCACGCCGTTCACCAGAAAAATGGTAACGGGGATTTTCGCCTTCCGAACATTGTTGAGAAAGGCATCTTGCAGATTTTGCTTATCGTTCGCCATGGGTCACACACTCCAAGTTGGCCGGGATAGCGTCGCCACCCGGCAATTCGTTTTTTGTTTCACAATTGGATACTGGTCTGCATCCACTGCATTTTCCAGTGGTCAATAAAAATAATCACGCAATGGTGCCTAGTTACGCCAAAAACCGGGGTTAAACAGCGCAACAAGTGCCAAGGTCTCCAGCCGCCCGATTACCATCGCTGCCGTCAACGTCATATGCACTGCGGGGCTGAAATCGGCGTAACGCCGTGGCGCCTCATGCAGGACCAGATACCCCGGACCAGTATTTGACAGCGCTGCAATGCCTGCACGCAACGCTTCCTCGAATGGTAATCCCAGTGCAGTTAACACTAGCAAAATCAAGGCCAACGCCATCAGAAACAGCATCAGGAAGATCCATGCAATAAACGCTCCCTGCGTTCTGATGCGCCGCGCTGTCTGACCAGAACCCCCAACGGAATGCGGCAGCGACAGGCGCCTGAGTTCCCGCGTGCCGTGTTTGTACAGCGCGTAAATTCGTAGCAACTTGACGCCGCCCGACGTTGTCGCCACACCACCGCCCAGCAGCGCCAGCCCCATTAGGATCAAGCCTGGCGTGGGCAATCCGGACCACGCCTGTGCATCGTCCCAATAGGCGCTCTCCAACCCGAACGTCGTCACAAACGACAAAACCGTGAAAATCGCCCCCCAAAAGGCGTGTAGCGCCAGCCAGAAGCCACCCTGCCCGCCGTCGAGCTCCAGCGCACCAATCCAGTGACGCAGGAACAATGCAGAGGGCAATCCGATGCAGATTACCGCCAGCAAGCGCAGCTCAGGATCCTTACCCACAATCCGTGCATCACGACGCCGTTGCGGGTCGTAAATCAGTGCCGTGGCGCAAATCACAAGGAACAAGGCCACCACGATTTCGGCAAGCACTCCGCCGTTCATAGCGGCAAGATTGGTCGTGGGCAAAATACCGGATGTGGATATGGTCGCCATGGCCGTCATCACAGCGTTCAGCAGCGATTGGCCCGTCATCAGCAAAATGACGGTCAATCCGACGGTTAAGGAAACATAGATCGGCAGGATCACACCTGCGCATCGCACAAGGCGTAACGACGCCTCCGCCGCGGCAATCTGCGTACCGTCGCCAGGCCGTGTGCCCATGACGACGGACCGGATTTCAAAGCCTCCGATGTTTAGCGGCGCCATGATGCCAATTGCGGCCAGCAGGATCAGAAATCCGCCGCTCCACGCCACCAGTGCGCGGTATATATGTACGGCAATGTTTACCTTGTCAGGCTGATCAAACACTGTTGCGCCGGTGGTTGTCAGCGCGGACACCATCTCGAAATACGCCACAATCGGAGTCAGCGTTGGAACGACCGAGATGAGCGGCAATGCCAACCAGATCGGCAGCAAAATATACGTGCCCATCAGCGTCAGCAGGTGCGTGCGTGCCGTAACACGCGGCGTGCGATTAATAAGCGTCAGCCCGAACAGCGTGGCCATCAGCATGGTCACAATGAAGCTGTAAAAGAACGGCCGCGCAACGTCGTGATTGCCCTGCGCGTAGGCGAACAGACTGGGCAAAACCATCACAACGCCAGATGCGGCCAGGAAAAATACAAAGAGCGGTAGCCTCTGCCACGGCATCATGGACGAACCACCCTTAGAAGAAATCGACGGAGACGCGGAACAGGCGCTCAACCTGCGGTACCTGTTCGGCCATCGCGAAAATGGTGACGCTGTCGCCCTCTGCGATAATGGTGTCGGCGCGAGGGATTACCAGTTCGCGACCTTTTAGAACTGCGCCGATGATCGCACCCTCTGGCAAATGCGTATCGCGCACCCGCTTGCCTGCGATGGCAGAAGTACCAAGCACCTGCGCCTCGATTACCTCAGCCTCGGCGTCGCCCACGGAGTAGACGGCGCGAATACGTCCGTGACGCACGTGGCGCAGGATCGAGCTGACCGTCGTGCCGCGTGGGTTGATATACGCGTCGATGCCCAGAGGCCGCATCAGCGGAGCAAGCGACGGATCGTTAATCAGACATACCGTCAGCTTCGCGCCCAGCGATTTCGCCCGCGCGCACGACAGCAGGTTGGTCTTATCGTCATCCGTTACGGCAAGGAAGCTATCGACAGAGCTGATACCGGCTTCCTCAAGGATGTCCTTGTTCAGACCGTCACCGTTCAAAACGATGGTGCGCTCCAGGCTATCCGCCGCGAATTCTGCACGCGATCTGTCACGCTCGATCACTTTGAGGCGGGTCCGCTTGCCCTGCCCCTCAAGCACCTTTGCCACTGCTAACCCGACGTTGCCCGCGCCAAGGATCAGCGCGCGATTTCCCGCCGATGCCTTCTTGCCGAATATCTCGATTGTGCGGTCAACATCGCCCTTTGCGGCAAACAGATAAATCTGATCGCCCGCGAACAGTTGATCGTCACTGTCCGCCACGCGCAGTTTTCTATTCTCGCTCCGGATGGCCACAACGTAGGCCTGCAAGGTTGAAAACAGCTCCGTTAACTGGCGCAGCGGCGTGTTCAGCACCGGACACTCCGCGCCCAGCGTTAGGCCCAGAAGTTGCACGCTGTCGTCCAGAAATCCGTGGATTTCAAAGGCGGCCGGCGCGGATAGCCGACGCAAAGCGGCCTCGGCGACCTCCTTCTCGGGGGAGATAATTACGTCGATCGGCATATGATCCTGACGATAAATGTCGGACCACTCGGCGGCCAAATAGCTTTGCGCGCGCACCCGGGCAATCTTGCGCGGCACGGTGAAAACAGAATGCGCCACCTGACAGGCGATCATGTTGACCTCGTCCGAAAACGTAGCCGCGATAATCATATCAGCGTCCCGCGCACCCGCACGCTCCAACACGTCGGGGTGCGAAGCGTAGCCGCTTATCCCGCCCACATCCAGTGAGTCCGTGATGCGTCGCACCAGCGCAGGATCGTTGTCCACGACCGTCACGTCGTTATTTTCCGAAGCCAGATGACGGGCAATCTGCCAGCCAACCTGCCCTGCGCCACACACGATGACCTTCATTCACAGTATCCTTGCAAGCCTACAGCGTGGGCGCAGCGGCGATCAATCATCCTCAACCTCATCCATTGAGGCCATGCGCGTACCGCCGCGTGACATCGTGACGATGTTCAGCGATTTTAGTTTGCGGTGCAGGGCCGACCGCTCCATCCCAACGAAACTAGCAGTGCGGGAAATATTGCCCGAGAACCGGTTGATCTGCGCGATCAGATATTCCCGCTCAAACACCTCACGCGCCTCACGCAGTGGCAATCCGGCGAGGGCGGCGCTCAACGCATCGCGACCCTCAGCCTCACCACCGTCACTGTCCTGGGGCAATTCGCTAGAGCTGATGTCTCCGCTGTCGGGGCCGAGGATCAGAATGCGCTCAATCAAATTGCGTAACTGGCGTACATGACCGGGCCATGACAGCGTTTGCATCATCGCGGCAGCATCGTCGGACAGACGCCGCATGGGCAATCCCTGCTCGGCGTTCAGCTGAGCTACGAAATGTTCAACGAGGACAGGAATATCCTCACGTCGGCTGTCCAAACCGGGCACGTCCAGCGGTACAACATTCAGGCGATGGAACAGATCCTGACGGAACCGCCCATGCTCGATTTCCACGCCAAGGTTTTTGTTCGTGGCCGACAGCACCCGCACATCGACACGCACCGTTTCCGAGCCGTTGATCCGCGTGAAGGCCTGATCGACCAGAACGCGCAAAATCTTGGATTGAGTGCCCAGTGGCATATCCGCGACTTCATCAAAGAACAGCGTGCCGCCGTGCGCCCGCTCGAACAAACCGGGGTCATGGGCCCTGCCCTCATGCTGTACTCCGAACAGAACTTCCTCCATCCGGTCCGGCTCAATCGTGGCAGACGACACTGTGACAAAGGGACGATCGGCGCGCTCCGACTGCGCGTGCAAATAACGCGCGGCCACGTCTTTACCCGATCCAGGAGGGCCAGATAGCAGCACACGACCATTAGACCGCGCCACCCTGTCAAGCTGTTGCTTTAACGTGCGGATCGCAGCGCCGCCGCCCAGCAATTCAGAGACTTGGCCACCCTTCACGCGTAGAGTCGCATTTTCACGGCGCAGACGCGAAGCCTCCAATGCGCGATTCACGGTCATCAACAGCTTGTCGATATTGAACGGCTTTTCGATGAAATCATACGCACCCTGTTTAACAGCAGCGACCGCAACTTCGACGTTCCCGTGGCCGGAAATGATGATGACCGGTACGCCGGGGTTATCACGCTTGACCGTTTTGAGGATCTCGATTCCGTCCATCCGGCTATCCTTGAGCCAGATGTCGAGGATCATCAGATCCGGCGCCTTGGTGTTCATATGCTCCATTGCGCTGTCAGCATCGTGGCCGGTGCGGGTCCCGTGACCCTCATCCTCCAGAATATCGGCGATCAGCTCACGGATATCCGCCTCATCGTCAACGATCAGGATATCAGATTTAGCACTGTCAGACATGGTCACTCTCATCGAATTGTTTTTGTGAGGCTTCGTCTGCCTCATGCAGGGGGAGGGTCATGACGGCGCGAGCGCCTTGGTTCGGCTCAGGCGCGGTATCGGTCGCGCGGTGCAGGGTCAACATGCCGCCATGCTCCTCAATGATCTTCTTTACAATTGGCAGGCCTAGGCCGGTACCCTTGTCCCGATGGGTGACATACGGCTCAAACAACCGGTCCGTTTTCCCCTCAGGCAGGCCATTTCCGTTATCCTCAATGGTGAGGGTGGCAGTCGCGCCGGACTTGTCAAGGGTAACGCGCAGCAAGCCGTGCCCGGCGTATCCACTGGTTTCGCGTCTAGTATCAATCGCTTCTACAGCGTTCTTAAGCAGGTTATTGAGTGCCTGATCTACCAAAGTCTCATCTGCGAACACGACCACAGGGTCGCTTGGCGCGATCACTTCAACCTCAACCTCCGATGCACCGCTTTGACGCAGCAGGATTGCGTCGCGCATCAGCTTGGTTAAATTGCAGGCCGAGCGTCGTGGTTCGGGCATTCTGGCGAACTGGCTAAACTCATCCACAATACGGCGCAGATCGCCGGTTTGGCGGATGATGACATCGCTATATTGCGTCAGGCCGTCCGCATCCTCGGGCGGCAGCATCTTGCCGTACTTACGCTTCATCCGCTCCGCGGCCAATTGGATCGGGGTCAACGGGTTCTTGATCTCGTGCGCGATGCGCCGCGCCACATCACCCCATGCGGCCATACGCTGCGCGCTGACCAGATCGGTAATGGCGTCGAAGGTAATGACGAAACCATCCTGATCGCCCTCAATCCGGTGGCGTGCGATGCGGACCAGCAGCTCTTCCTCGCGCTTTGGCGTTTGTAAGTGCAGTTGCGTTTGAACGCTCTCACGGTTTTCGTGCAGTAATTTCTCAAACGGAGCGCCAAATTCCGGCATCACGTCCTTCAGCATTTGGCCGGTCAAATCATCCACGCTCAGGCTGAGGATTTCGCAAGCCGCGGTGTTCACGACCTCCACCCGCCCTGAGGGGGCCAGGCCGACAACACCCGCGCTGACGCCTGATAGAACTGTCTCAAACAAGCGGCGCGCCTGCTCGCTTTCAGCGCCGGCCTCCAGCAACGCATCGCGCTGGCGCTTTACCTGCGCGGTCATGCGGTTGAACGCACGTCCAAGCATGGCGATTTCATCATCGCCCGGCTCCTCCTTGACCCGCATATCAAAATTGCCCGAGCCGACCTGAGCGGCCGCGCCAGCCAGCCGCGCGACGGGGCGCGACAGCCGGTCAGCGAACCAGAAGGCCAGCCAGACAGCTGCCAAAATGACGATCAGCGCAAACCCCAGATAGACCAGCGCAAACTCGAACAGCAATTCCCCACGATCTTGTTCTAGCTGGCGATACAGCATGACGGTGGATTGCGTTTCGTCCAGCAACTCCAGAATTTGCCCATCGACGCTCCGCGTGACGTACAAATAACGGTTCAGAAACGCCGGTAGGTGCACCAGGGCGCGAAATTCCGATGACTCCCAATCCTCAATGATCACAGGTTGGCCCGAGGTGCGGGCGCGATCAATGATTGCCGGTGTTGGCGGTTCATACCCAAACAGATATGACAGGTTTCCACGCGCCTGTAGCGTGGCTGCGCCGTCGATCACGTAGGCTTCGCTCAACTCTCGCTGCATTTGGGCCTGCCCGGCGGCCAGAAGTTCGCGCAGTTCGGGCGGCGTAATCAGCGGGTATCGCGCCTTGTTGTTGTTCAGATAGGTGGCGAGCAGCGTAGCATCAGCCGCCAAATTGCCCCGATGCTCCGTCTCGTAAGCCTGCGCTGCGGCGAAGCTGTTGCCGACGACGCGCTGAACCCGCTCCGAAAACCAACCCTCTAACCCGAAGTTCACAGTGATGGCGGCGAAAATTGCCACGAGGATTGTCGGCCCCAGTGCAACGATGGAAAACACAGTCGTCAGTCGGGAGTGCAGTTGCGAGCCCGCCGATTTCGCACGCCGCGCGGCAATCATCCGCGCGATCCGCTGCGCCACCAGTCCAGCCACGACAATCACGTAGATCAGGTCCAGCGTCAGCACGAACCGCAGCAGGTCAGATGTGTTGGACCCGATACCGCCAAAGGCGGCCCACGTTGCAAAAGCGAGGATCGGACCGACCACGACGATTGCGGCAGTCACACTGCCCCGCCACACACGGTTGCGCGTCAACGCGTCCAGACGCGAAATTCCTCTGAGCCAGAAACGGCGGTTACCTGTAATCAAAGTGGCGGTGCCCCGAGGCCGTTTGAAACGACCCCCTGTTGCAAATCTACACCAACTTCTTTCCTCGTGTGACTGGGATGTCAAGCTCACGGATCTTCTTACGCAGGGTGTTCCGGTTGATGCCCAGCAATTCCGCAGTACGAACCTGATTGCCGCGCGTCGCTGAAAGGGCCAGCGCGATCAGCGGCATTTCAACCTCACGCAGGATACGGTCATACAGGCCCGGCGGTGGCAAATCCTCACCGTGCAGGGCGAAGTACCGCTCTAGATGCCCCTCAACCGCCTGCCCTAGCTTCTCACTGCCGCTATTTGGCGCAGTATGTGCAGAGCTTGGACGCGCGGAAAGTTCCTCGAACACCGCAGCCTCGGAAATCACCTCATCCGGACACAGCACGGCCAAGCGGCGCATCAGGTTTTCCAGCTCACGCACGTTGCCGGTCCAGCTTTGCTGTTTCAGCACATCCAGCGCGGTGGAGGAGATGGACTTCCGCGGCAACCCCTCACTCTCCGCCCGCTTTAGGAACGCACGGGACAGGTCGGGAATATCCTCCAACCGTTCACGCAGGGGTGGCAGGCGAACAGGCACCACGTTGAGGCGGTAAAACAGATCCTCGCGGAAACGGCCCTCGTTAATCAGTGAGCGCAGGTCCTGATGGGTCGCGGCAATAATTCGCACATTGGCGGGAATAACCTCACGCCCACCGATGCGGGTGAACTCCCCCTCCTGCAAGACACGCAACAGGCGGGTCTGCGCGTCTGAGGGCATGTCACCGATTTCATCGAGGAACAGCGTACCACCGGCGGCGGCCTCGAACCGGCCCTTGTGGCGCTCGGCGGCGCCTGTGAACGCGCCCTTTTCGTGGCCAAACAGCTCACTCTCGATCAGCTCACGCGGGATCGCGGCCATATTCAGCGCAACGAACGGACCGTTTTTGCGCGCTCCAAAATTGTGCAAGGCCCGCGCGACCAGCTCCTTACCGGTGCCGCTTTCGCCATTTATCATCACGCTAAGGTTGGTGTTCATCAGGCGCGCCATGATGCGGTACACTTCCTGCATCGCGGGGCTGCGTCCGATCAGCGGAAGGTTTTCCTGCATCGGATCGCCAAGCGAAGGACGCTCCGCAGGGCGGTCACGCTGGCCCAACCCCTTGCGCACCTGTTCGAGGACTTCCTTCAGGTCGAACGGTTTGGGCAGATACTCATAGGCGCCGGCCTCGGCCGCGCGAATGGCGGTCATGACAGTGTTCTGGGCGCTCATTACGATAACCGGCAGATCGGGACGTTTGCGACGGATCGCGGGGAGCAGGTCCAACCCGTCACCGTCGGGCATCATCACGTCAGTGACGACGACATCGCCCTCGCCCTCCTCAATCCACCGCCACAGCGTATTGACCGAGCCGGTCGCGCGAACGCGGCATCCAGCGCGGGTTAACGCCTGGCTGAGAACCGTCCGGATTGCGCGGTCATCATCCGCAAGTAGGATCGTGCCATCCATCAGCGGGTTTCCTTCCACAGGGGCAACAGAAGGCGGAATGCCGTCCAGCCGGGTTCACTTTCACACTCAACAACACCGCCATGCTGGTCCACAATCTTGGACACCAACGCCAGCCCAAGGCCGGAGCCTGCGGCCTTTGTGCTGATAAACGGTTCAAACAGATCGTTCTTGATATCGGGTGACACGCCACTGCCATTGTCGATGACGCTGATTTCCAACGGCAAGCTTTCACGCCCGCCCCCCGGCAAGGATAGCATAACGCCCGCACGATAGGCGGTGCGCAGGGTGATCATACCACCGATTTTGGGCACAGCCTCGGCCGCGTTTTTGATCAGGTTCAGCGCCACCTGCATCAACTGGTCGCTATCGCCCACTGTGGGCGGCAAGGAGGGGTCGTAATCCTCGACAAAGCGGACCTTGGCGGCGAAACCGGATTGCGCCGACAGCTTTGCACGGTTCAGAACATCGTGGATGTTTACAGGATCGCGTGAAACGGGGCGCAGATCACCGAATTGTTCGACGCGGCCCAGCAGCTTACCTATGCGCTCGGCCTCCTCACGGATCAGGCTGGTCAGCTCCTGATCCTCCTCGTTCATATTCATGGCCAGCAATTGCGCGGCGCCGGAAATACCGGCGAGGGGGTTTTTGATCTCATGCGCTAGCATCGCAGCCATGCCAGTCACCGACCGCGCGGCAGATCGTGAGGATAGCGAGCGGTCCATCTTCTCGGCAATGCTACGGGGTTGCAGCTGCAACAACACCAGATCACCCTCGACCGGCGCGACCTGCACATTCGCCATGCGGGGTTTTTGATCGGCCCACGACAGCTCGATATCGTGCTGCGCATAGGATACGCCGTGCAGGCGCACCTGTTCGACCATCGACAGGACCAGCGCCCCCTCACCCGCGAACCGGGCCAGATCACGACCGCGCATCTGGCGTTCGGACAGGCTCAGGTAAACCTCGGCGGCAGAATTGGCGCGCGCGATTTTATCCTCAATGTCGATCATCAGCGTCGGATAGGGCTGCGCGTTCCACGCGGCCTCGTAGGGTGAAGTCACGGTCATGCGGCAACTCTTTGTTGGGCGGTAGCCGCCGTTCGGATAAGTGCGTGAACCTCTGCCGGATCACGCGAGGTTAGCACAGCGCGGCGCAAGTCGGTTGGTACGTCCAGATCGTCCAGATACCAGCCCATATGTTTTCGTGCGCATTTCAGGCCCATTTCCTCGCCATAGAAATCGAGCATTTCCATATGATGCGCGACGATCACATCGGCGCGGTCCTGCCCTGCCGGAATGGTCGGCGCTGCACCGTCACCAAGGTCTGCGTGAACCTTTGCCAGTTGCCAAGGACGCCCCTGCGCCCCCCGCCCGATCATCACACCAGCAGCACCTGATTGGCGCAACGCCTCGCGTGCGGTGCCGACGTCCACAATATCACCATTGGCGATTACGGGAACGGTCACAGCGTCCACCACCTTACGAATGGCCCGCCAATCAGCAGAGCCCTTGTAAAACTGGCAACGGGTCCGCCCGTGGATGGTGATCATCTGTACGCCTGCATCCTGAGCCGCACGCGCGATGTCAGCCGCATTGTGGCTATCATCGTCCCAGCCCAACCGCATTTTCAGCGTCACGGGAACGTCTACGGCGGCAACAACGGCCTCAATCAGGCTGAGCGCGTGGTCAGGCTGGCGCATCAGCGCCGACCCGGAATAGCCGTTCGTGACCTTCTTGGCCGGACAGCCCATATTGATATCAACGATCTGCGCACCGCGATCCGCGACCATGCGCGCGCATTCTGCCATCCAATAGGCCTCACGCCCTGCGATCTGAACCGATGCGATGCCGAGGTCGCCGTGAACCTCCGCTCGCGCCTGCGCCGAGGGGCGGGCCTGCACCATCTCCTGCGAGGCAACCATTTCAGACACCACAAGGCCCGCACCAAACCGACGCACCAACCGCCGAAACGGCAGGTC
>Ga0209309_10003475_pt1 | contig 13591 bp, 14 predicted proteins | sample COGITO_mtgs_1204_2_FD_184807 | JGI IMG/M metagenome (GOLD analysis project Ga0209309, IMG submission 184807) | Pelagic marine microbial communities from North Sea - COGITO_mtgs_120412 (SPAdes) (version 2) | ecosystem: Environmental > Aquatic > Marine > Epipelagic ...
TTGCTGGATGATCGCATCGATGTAATAGCCACAGATCACGCACCACATACCTTAGAGGAAAAAAACAATGTCTATACAAAAGCGCCTTCTGGTGGACCTTTGGTGCAGCACGCTTTGGTAGCTTTGTTCGAGATGTATAATAGAGGAAAGATTTCGGTAGAGAAGATCGTTGAAAAAACAGCGCACAATCCAGCGATACTTTTTCAGATAGAGAACCGTGGTTTTATACGGCAAGGTTATAAAGCAGACCTGGTACTGGTAGATCCAAATTCACCTTGGACTGTGAACAGGGAAAATTTACTCTACAAGTGTAAATGGTCGCCATTTGATGGACAGGTTTTTAAATCTAAGATCACACATACCATTATAAATGGTGTTTTAGCTTATGAGAACTTAAAATTCCCAAATAGAACTATAGGCGAGCGCTTAACTTTTAACAGATAATGAAGTATTCTATATTTTGCTTTATTTTTACAATACTTTTTGTATCGTGCAAGGATGTTGAGATGCCCGAAAAGCCTGAAAATCTTATTGCAAAAGATAAAATGGTTGATGTTTTAACTGAAGCCTACATTAATAACTCTGCTAGAAGTATCGATCTCAAAAAAATTAGGGAAAAGGGAGTGCATTTAGATTCTCTTATTTATCAAAAATATAAGATAGATAGTGTTCAGTTTATTAAAAGCAACGCCTATTACTCTGCTGATTTAGACGAATACATTGATCTCTTTAAAAAAGTTGAGTCAAAACTAGCCGAAATGAAATCTGAAGAAAGTAAGCTTGAAAGACTTATGGAAAATAAAATGAAAGTAATACAAGATACGGTACAAATAAATGAAAATTCACCGATTATAGATGTTCAGTCTATTGAATCAGATTCTTTCGAGCTCGAGTAATATCCAGTAACACGTTGCAAAGTTTCTTGCAAGGGAATAAAGTTGTAATCGAGCGCTTTCTTTATTTTATCGTTGTTATAAAATGAAACGGTATAAAGTGATTTGACCAATGCTTTTGGCAGTTTTTTCTCGGTGCCTAATAAGTGGTGAACGAACCAATCGAACTTACTTAAAAACATCAATTTCCATTCTTTGATTTCACCTTTTGGAAGTTTTCTACCTAATAAAGCGGTGAGCTCAGAAAAAAGGATTTTATAAGAAATATTGTGTGCAGATAGGATAAATTTTTCATTTATCATACTGCTTTCCATTAATAGGATCATAATCTGCACCACATCGCGTACATCTATGATACCAACACCACCATTTGGGTAAAAAGGCATTTTTTTATCAAGTATTTTTAAAATAGTGCCAATACCAGAATTCCAAAAACCTTCGCCGATGATTACACTGGGATTGACGACTATAGCTTTCAAACCTTCTTGTATTCCTCGCCATACTTCCATTTCGGCTCCATATTTAGAAATAGCATAAACACTGTTTTCCGCTTCAGGTTTCCACTCGTTTTCTTCTGTGATAGTTTTTCCATTTTCCAAAAAACCTATAGCCGCAACAGTACTTACATAACAAAGCTTTTCTACGCTGTTAGCCAAACAAAGATTAACAACGTTGGCGGTACCTTCAATATTTATCTTTCTAAGTTTTTCAAAATGTGAGATATCAAAGCTTATAAACGCTGCACAATGGTACACGCTTGTCACACCTTTAAAAGCTTCCGTTAGAGATGGTATTTGCGTGATATCTGCCTCGATCCATTCAATTTTTTGGAATAACTCTTCAGCATTTTCGGTATAGTATGAAAATACTTTCAGAACTTTAGATAGATCGCTTTTTTTTCTTCGAATGGCGCGTACAGATTTGTTTTCCTTCAGCAGAAAATATAAAAGATGCGAACCAACTAAACCTGTACCTCCAGTAACCAATATCATCTTGTAAAAATAGGATTTTTAAAAACGGTTTTTATGCTTTTAAGAAGATTGGAAAAAAATTATGTAGGTTTGCCTAAAACTAAAAAAATGGAACTACGTAATTTTGTTGAAGAGCTACAATGGCGCGGAATGATACACGATGTGATGCCAGATACCGAAAGCCATTTAATGGAAAAAATGCGTTCTGCATATATTGGTTTCGATCCTACGGCAGATTCGCTTCATATAGGCAACCTCGTGCCCATAATGATGCTCGCACATTATCAACGCTGCGGCCATAAACCGGTGGCTTTGGTAGGTGGCGCAACAGGTATGATTGGTGATCCTTCTGGAAAATCAAGCGAACGGAATCTGCTCGATGAGACTACGCTAAGGCATAACCAAGAATGCGTAAAGAACCAACTTTCACAATTTCTCGATTTTTCTTCTGGAAATGAAAATGATGCTATTTTAGTTAATAATTACGACTGGATGAAGGATTTTACTTTTCTCGGTTTTATCCGTGATGTAGGAAAACACCTTACCATCAATTATATGATGGCGAAAGACTCGGTAAAAAATAGGATAAGTGGCGAGGATACAGAAGGAATGTCTTTTACAGAATTTACTTACCAATTGGTACAAGGGTATGATTTTTTGCATTTATATAAGAATCTTGATTGCACCTTACAAATGGGCGGTAGCGATCAATGGGGAAATATAACAACGGGCACAGAACTTGTTCGACGTATTGGTAGTGGCAAAGGTTATGCACTAACGACACCTTTGATAACTAAAAGTGACGGTAGCAAGTTCGGGAAAAGTGAGGGTGGCAATATTTGGCTTGATCCAAAAAGAACATCACCCTACAAATTCTACCAATATTGGTTGAATACAAGCGATGAAGACGCTGAAAAATATATTAAAATCTTTACGTTTCTCGATAAAAAAGTAATCGAAGATTTAGTGGCTTCACATAAAGAAATGCCCCATTTACGAGAACTGCAGAAAAAGTTGGCCGAAGAAGTAACTACTACCGTACATACTATGGAAGAGTATGAAAAGGCCGTGACCGCTTCAGAAATCTTATTTGGAAAATCAACATCATCTGATCTTAAAAAGCTGGATGAACAAACATTTTTAGATGTATTTGATGGCGTTCCACAGGCTAAAATTTCTAAAAGTGAGTTGAAGGATGGTTTTGATATTGTCGCAGGTTTGGCTTCAGAAGGTGGGTTTTTAAAGTCGAATGGTGAAGCGAGGCGCGCACTTAAAGAGAACAGTATTTCGGTTAACAAAGAAAAAGTATCAGAAGATTATAAGATTACTAAAGCAGATTTAATAAACAATACCTTTGTATTGCTGCAACGGGGTAAGAAAACGTATTTTATCCTTCGGTTCGAGTAGCCATAAATCAGAAAACCGCTGCCCAATTAAGTGCAACGGTTTTCATTAACTAACTAACCAACCAATTATGAAACGAGTGTTACTCACTTCATACACATTAAGTCGGCAACTTCTCGAATAACTTACAGGAAATTAAAAAGTTTTTAAAATTTAACGCTTTTTAACTAATAAAACATCCTCGTCAACTATAGGCAATGTAATTACTACTGTATCATAAGGTTGCACCCGCGAATATCACTTTCATCAAACCTCCCTAAAATCTCGAAACTGCCATTTTCGTATACTTTTCCAAGGTCTTGCGTAGCGATAAATGAACAGGAATTTACATTTGCTAGATCTACAACATTTATACCGCCAGATTTATTTTTCACGTAGCTCAAAGCATCTTCTGTGTCTCGTGTTAAAACTTTCATCCAAGGTGGGCAGATGTAAATACCATCTCCCTTTGAATATGCTTGCGATAAAAGTTCCGTCATACCATATTCGCTATGGATTTTTTCAACATTAAATCCTTTTTTAAGAACGTTATGTAGCTCTTCTTTCAACATTTCTTTTCGTTTTCCCTTCATTCCGCCGGTTTCCATAATAAGGGTATGTTTCAAATTGAAAGATTCTTTTTCGATAAGATCTAATAGGGCATACGAAACGCCCAATAGAATCGTTTTTTGTTTCTTCTTTTCAAGAAAATGTATTTTTTCTACGAGGGCTTTAAGATCATCAAGGTAAAAACCGCTATGTTCGTTTCTTGACTTTTTTATAAGACTATCTACCATATAAACCAACGAGGATCCTTGTCTTTCTAAATACGAAGGCAGCAAGGCTAATACAGCATAATTTTCGATTTCGCCGTAAAAGAGATCGAAAGCTTTAAGATAGCTTTTTTCGTAGATATCTAGATCGGTAACAATATGTTGGCTAGTAACCGCACCGGTCGTGCCACTGCTGCTGAAGATTATTTGATTGGCATTTTCTATTTTTTCTTCGGAAATTACTTGCTGTGTTTTAAAAAATTGAATTGGTAAAAAGGGAATTTTCTCGATAGTATCAATCTGTTTAGTATTTATTTTTAGAAGATTGCAGAAGCGATTATAAACGGGTACTTTTTTATATTGATATTGAAATACCTCCAAGGCAGTTTTGGTAAACTCTTGACTATTCTTAATATCGAAGATGCAATTTGTATCCATTTATAATATATGTTGGCCAAAATTAATAAATTAAAAAAGCTCCTGTAAATTACAGGAGCTTTAAATAATATGAAAACGATTTTTATTACTTGATTACTAATTTTTTAGTAACCGAAACATTACCTTGATTGATCTTTACAAGGTAGATACCAGTTGAAAGTTTGGATACATTTAAACGATCATTGATTTTTATATTAATAACTTGTTTACCAAGAACATCATACACCGATACTTGCTTTTCTCCAGAAATTCTAGACAAAATGTTTACAAAACCATTATTTGTTGGGTTAGGATACATCGTAAATGTGATTTTATTTTTATCCTCAGTGCCTAAATCAGAACAACTATTTGCGGCTCTAAGTGTAGGTTCTGTTGTGCAATAGCCTCCATTTGCGTCAAATTGTAGAGATTCATTCTCTTTATTTCCATTTAAATCCTCGTTAAACTGAATCGTTTTTCCCAAAGCTGCCAATAATTCGTCGTCATCAACATCATTTGTGTCGTATACAATGGCATCAACTAAATTATTCTGCGTAGGAGCGGTACCATTTGGAAAATCTGCCGCTGCTGCTTGATAAATTACGATTGCATCTGCACCGTTTTGAACACTTCCATTACTAATAACAATATCAACATTTGCAACTGCTGAATTGCCTATAATAAAAAGACCGTCACTATCGCTATTAAAACCATTTAGGTCAACAGTTTGATAACTTAGATCACCAGTACTTCCACCGTTAAAAAAAACAACTATATAGCCATCTAGGGATACATTTCCATTAGGAGTTAATAACTCGATAAACTCTAAATTATCGGTGCCAGGAGTGTCACTATCCACCTCATTGATGGTAATTTGTCCAAAAGAAAAAAAAGCAACAAGAAGAGCTGCCAATAAAGTAATTTTTTTCATATCGAATTTTTTAGAATAATCCCAGCAAATATACATTTTTTGAATGGTAATATTTTAATACTCAGTCATTTTAATGATGACGTATATATTAAAATTACGTTACCTTTTTGTTAACAATCAAGCCGCTCAAAGATTATAAATGTTATTAAGTGTTATATTTATCTCGAATTTATGCTCAGTACAACATGAAGAAAAAAGAAACAAGAATTTTATTGGTAGACGACGAACCAGATATTTTAGAAATCGTGGGTTACAATCTATCCAACGAAGGTTATCAAGTATACACTGCAGATAATGGTGTTGAGGCTATTAGGCTTGCAAAAAAGAATAAGCCACATTTAATCATTTTAGATGTTATGATGCCCGAGATGGATGGTATCGAGGCTTGTGAAAAAATCCGTAAAATACCAGAATTGTCTGAGACATTGATAACATTTTTAACTGCTCGTGGCGAAGATTATTCGCAAATGGCAGGATTTGATGCAGGGGCGGACGATTATATTACAAAGCCTATAAAACCAAAGGTACTCGTAAGCAAAGTAAAGGCTTTGTTACGCCGTTTTAAACACGCAGAGGAAGAAGACGGAAATATGAAACTGGGCAACCTCATAATCAATAGAGAAGAATATAAAATTTCTATGGGCAAAGAAGAAATGGTCCTGCCCAAAAAAGAATTTGAATTATTAGCACTTTTAGCATCAAAACCAGGCAAAGTATTTAAGCGTGAAGATATACTGGATCGTGTTTGGGGCAATGAGGTTGTGGTTGGTGGCAGGACGATCGATGTGCATATTCGAAAACTGCGCGAAAAAATTGGCGATGAAAAATTTAAGACTGTAAAGGGTGTAGGTTATAAGTTTGTACTTTAAATGTCGAAAAATTTTAAAAAAACATACAAGTTTGCTGCATATACTTCCTCGTATATTATTTTATTCTTAACGGTAGCACTCGTTCTATTCTTTTATTGGAAGCGGCTAGAATTTTTATACCTCGCACCTTTCATACTTATCACTTACATAGTTATATTCTTTATCATTCAAAATAGGGTAGAACGTTTTATATATAAGAGGATCAAGAAAATTTACGACGATGTAAATCTACTTGATGCAAAAACTTTTAGCAAGCAACAGATCACAACAGACATGGAAACGCTTACTAGAGAAGTGGAACGTTTCGCCCAAGATAAAAAGTTGGAGATCGAAACCCTCAAAATAAGGGAAAACTATCGCAAAGAATTTATCGGCAATATCTCTCACGAATTAAAAACACCATTGTTTACCGTTCAAGGCTATATATTAACACTATTGGATGGTGCTATGAAAGATAAGTCAGTTCGCAAAAAATATCTTCAGAGAGCCAACAAAGGTGTTGAGAGATTAACTTATATTATCAAAGATCTGGATATGATTACTAAACTTGAAGTTGGTGATCTTTTCCTAAAAAAAGAAAGTATAAATGTGGTCGATTTAGTGCAGAGCGTTTTTGACCTAATGGAAATGAAAGCTGAAAAAAAAGGAATCACCTTAACCTTCGATATAGCTTATAGAGAAGAAATTTTTATTCTTGCAGATTACGAACGTATCCAACAGGTTTTGATGAATCTTATAATGAATTCTATTAAATACGGAAAAAAAGGAGGAACTACAGAAGTAAGTGTAGAACATTTAATCAAAAATAAGGTCATCGTTCGCGTCACAGATAATGGTGAAGGGATAAAAAAAGAACATATCCCAAGACTTTTCGAACGTTTTTATCGTGTAGATAAAAGCGGGTCGCGAAAGGAGGGTGGCAGTGGTCTTGGTCTTGCCATTGTAAAACATATTATTGAGGCTCACAACGAAAAAATTTACATAGAAAGTGAGTTTGGTGTAGGTTCAGAGTTTTCGTTCACGCTGGAAAAGGCTAAACAAGTTTGAGAAGTCAACAGTCGAGTCTAAATTTTTAAACCCATCGTAGAAAACCGTTTCCTTTATCTTTTCAGATGTAAAATTTGCTTGGCTGCAACTGGGTGCAATACCTTTTTTCTGAAGGTTTTCAGCGAGATATTCTTGTTCAAATTGTCCTGGAGTTGGTATAAAAAAAGCTTTTTTTTCTAAGACCGAAAGATCCATAATCGTTGTATAGCCAGAACGACAAACAATTACCTTGCTTTCATTTATTGCCTGTTCCAATTCAACAGTTTGCATAAAATTTATGGTTTTTATAGCGCCAAAATTTTTGATTTTCTGCTTCGCTTCAATAACTCCCCTAACCATTAAAACGGGAGAATCATAGTCTTTTAATTCAGTTATTATTATTTCCTCGAGTAAAGTACGTTGCGGCTCTGGACCAGAAATAAGTACCATAACACTATATTTATTTGGCACGATTTTCTTCTTCATTCGGCTTAGAATGCCCATATATTTTACATTGAGGTCGGTGCTTTCAAGATGTCCCAAGTTTCCGCTTAAGTTATTTGTTCCTGCAATATCTGGTATCCAGCACTCATCGAATTTTTTTATTACTTTTTGGTGTATCTTACTGGTAGCTGCCGTTGTGATTCCGGTAAGTACGTTTAATTGGTGTGTAATAAAGGCTGAAGGTATTTTTTTTGAACGCACGCCAAAACGATTGTCACTAATTATCCCATCGATTTTTCCTTCTGAAACAAGCTTTTTCACTAATCTTTTTTCTGAAGCGATCGTCTTTCGAATATGTGGCAGTTTCAGAAAAATCTTCCATCTAAAATGACTCCCCTTTTTTGGATAGGTTATGTTATATGAAGGTAATTCTATGGTTTCAAGCTGTGTAAATTCCTTCCGAAGCAATGAAAGTGCCGCACCGTCTGAAGCCACAATTATTTTGTAACCATTTTTGATCAATGCTTCAATAACAGGTATGCAACGTGTAGCGTGACCTAAACCCCAATTTAATGGTGCCACAAGTATGGTTTTGTTTTTCAGCATAAAACAAAGATAACAATAATGGTAGGCTACAATATTTCCGTAATTTTACCAAATCGTTATAAATGCGTTTTTAATTCGCTTTTATAATAGCAGCAAACAAAATAATAGATATTAAAAAGTGGGAAGCAAGAACAAATTAAAACGCTTTAGGGAAAACGAAACATTCTATAATGTTATTCAGCCAACGCGCGAAGAAGTTTTAGAAAATACCTTAGGATTCAAAGGTAATTGGACAAAAAATTTCTTTAAAAACGAAAATCCATTAGTGCTTGAATTGGGATGTGGCAAGGGTGAATATTCGGTAAACCTTGCAAACGCTTATCCCGAAAAGAATTTTTTGGGCATAGACATTAAAGGTGCACGTTTTTGGCGCGGAGCGAAAACAGCATTGGAAGATGGTATAAAAAATGTTGGCTTTTTACGAACACAGATTGAATTAATAGACCACATTTTTGGAGAAAACGAGGTCGATGAAATCTGGATTACTTTTCCAGATCCGCAAATAAAATATAAGCGTACCAAACATAGAATGACCAATCCAGATTTTTTGGTGAAATACAAAAAGGTTTTAAAACCTGGTGGATATGTGCATCTAAAAACCGATAGCGAATTTATGCATGGCTATACCTTAGGCCTTTTGCAAGGTCTCGATGAGGTTATAGAATACGCCCATCATGATGTTTATGGCAATGAATTTTCACCTAAAGAAGTTACGGGCATCCAGACCTTTTATGAAAACCAATATCTTGAGGAAGGAAAGAAAATAACCTATATTAAATTTAAATTCCGTTAACTATAAATTGTTTATCTTGACCTTGCAAACCAATTTTTAATGGCGCTATTTTACAATTTTATCATCGGATTTTTGGCTGCCATAGTTGGCGTAGTTCCGCCAGGTTTGTTAAATATGTCCGCCGCCAAGATCAGTATGAAAGAAGGTAGAAAAAAAGCCCTTCTTTTTTCAATTGGTGTCTGCATCACGGTAATGGTACAAACCTATATTGCCTTGATGTTTGCCCGCTATATAGAGAAAAATCCCGAAGTTGTTGATATGCTTCAAAAAGTGGCATTGGGTATTTTTATTTGCCTTACCATCTATTTTCTTTTTATTGCGAAAGATACGCGCCGCGAGATACCAGAAGATGTGCATCATACCAAGAGCAACCGAATTTTGAATGGTGTTTTTCTTGGCGCTTTAAATCTTTTGCCATTACCTTATTGGGTGTATATAAGCATTACGTTTTCTGGATTTGGTTGGTTTGTTTTTTCGCCTTTTGAAGTATTTGCGGCAGTGATTGCATCTGGTATTGGCACCTTTGTAATGCTATGGTTGTACGTTCAATATTTTAGGCCAAAGGAAGACCGCCAAATATTCAAGGTAAATATGAACTCCATTATTGGAATAATTACTTTAGCGATCTCACTTATTACATTTTTTAAGATTATGAATACCATATAATGGCTGAAGAAAACTTTTTTGAAAAAGTATATGCCGTTGCCCGTAAAATACCTGAAGGAAAAGTGACTTCTTATGGAGCGATCGCAAAATTTTTGGGTGCGGCCGGAAGCGCTAGAATGGTTGGTTGGGCAATGAACAGCTCTCACAATAAGGATGTTCCCGCACATCGCGTTGTTAATAGAAAAGGACTTCTAACGGGCAAGCACCATTTCGAGGGTACAAACTTGATGCAGCAGTTATTAGAAAATGAAGGAGTTGTGGTTATTGAAAACCAGATTCAGGATTTTGAAAGTATATTTTGGGATCCGACAATAGAAGAGTAATTTATTCAGTTTCAAATATTTTAGGATTTTATTTTAAGATAATTTTTTCTTCAGAAAACAAGCAGAATTTCGTGAGATTTTAGTTGAACTTTTTTCGAAATCTTGCAAATACCTAATAAGAGATTTTTGGACTATTTCTTAATATTTAAATAAATTTGAATCAATATATCTAGTGTTAAGGTGTTAGGTGTATTAATAAATCGTTTTTAAGTATAATGACCTATAAATTTATAAATTGGAAATTTCAACCATTAAAATTAATAGGAATAACTTCACATTTATCTCTTCAGAACTCATTTTAATAAGTTAAGAAACAATTAAATAAGATTTCATTAACTATTATTCTGAAAAATTGGGGTTAGATTGACAATAAGTAATAATTATAAAAAGTTTTATTTCTAATATTTGGAAAAAACTTTAATTCAAATTAACCATCATTCTTAAGATAATGGAATTAATTTTTCCAATTCTAAGTAAGAATGAACAAAATCAAAAAACATGAAAATTTTTATTTTACCAATGGTAGCATTAGCAATGATTACAACAACAAGTTGTAATATTGACAAAAAAGGACAAACAGAATTACCAGAAATGGACGTGGAGGTAGAAGAAGGAAATCTGCCAGAATTTGATGTAGACTGGGCAGATGTCGACGTTAGTACAGCTACAAAAACAGTAGAGGTGCCTAAAGTTATCGTAGTAATGGAAGAGGAACAAGTGGAAGTTCCTACAATCGATATAGATATGCCTAATGAAGATAAGTATGAACAGGATCTTATTGTAGATGCTGAAGTCGATGGTGTAGAGCACGATATTGAAATCCAACAAATTAGAGCTACCAATAACCGTCTTTATGTAATTGCGACTTTGGAAGAATTAGGAACTAGTCTTGGAGATAAAAAAATGCGTGTCCAAGATCAAGTAAGTCTTAATGCACCAGATCTTGATGTAAAATATATTGTAGTGGGTAAAAAACCTAATAGAATTTACAATAATAGAAATATGTACGTTGCAACAATGGATGATTTGCCAGCAAACGTAAAAGATGCTAAAGTTATTTACACGAAATAATTTTTTTAGATAAATAATAAATTTGTCAAAGGCTTCAATTTTAAATAGTTGAAGCCTTTTTTAATGATAATAGTTACCTAAATCAATCCTTGCAGCAAACTTTTATTGATTAATTCAACAGCATTTTTACAGCCTGACTTTTGGTTTATGTTTTTGCGATGAGTTCTTACCGTATCTAGACTAATATTTAGAAGTTCGGCTATTTTTAAACTGGAACTTCCTGTAGATACATATTTTATAATTTCTATTTCCCTTTTTGTGAAAGCAGTACATTCATTTTTATGTGAAGTAACATCTATGTTGGTGAATGAAGGTTTGTTTTTTAGGCTTAGAATAGAAAATGTATTGTTGGGTTTTGTGGCTATGTGGTTAATGTTTGTATGAATGTTTAAAGATTTTCCGAACCTACCAGTATCGTCAACGGTTAACACTATTGCTTGATGATTTAGAAGCTCATAATTTCCGTTTTTCATTTTACTTCTAAAAGAGTAATTGGATTTGTAATTAAGTACAGCATTTGGCTCTAACTTATTGTACATAAAATCAAGATTAGCAGCTTCCGCTTTCGATACAAATTCCATATCATCGGGATGTATGGAACCTAAAATATCATCAAAAGTTACTTTTGTTGGATCAAAACCGTGTACGTCATAAATAGTTGGGCTAATGTTAGATAATGACATATCGAAAAAATCTATGATATAATAGTAAAACGGACCAACACTAACAATAGAACTAATAAGAGCTTCAAAATCTATTATAGGAAGTTTTGTGATTTGATGTGATGTTTTTTGTCCTTCTTCCCAAACTACTTTTAACTTGTTGATTTCTGTGGTCATAGATTTAATTCTTAACTAGAATTTTCTTATAGGAAATTTAATATAATATATTGAATTTACCGAATCTATTTTGAATTTCTCTTTCTATTTTATCTTTTCTGAAGTATTTAGATTTCCTTTTATTATTCATCTCTTGATGGGGAAAAAACCAACTCGGCTTCAACTATTTCGCTATAAATCATTTCAATAACCAAGCTTTAAATTGTAAAGTATAACAAGTATATTTGCACTTTAGAATGATTCTAAACTTTGACGCTTGATTATATGAAATTCAACAAACAAGATATATTAAAAGCCCTTGAAAATATTACCGTTGCGGGTGAAGGCAGGAATATGATAGAAAGTGGTGCGGTACAAAACGTAGTTACATTTGCAGATGAGGTTATCGTTGACTTGAAGCTTTCAACACCAGCGATGCATATTAAAAAACGTGCAGAAGAAGATGTAAAAAAAGCAATCCACGAGCACGTTTCAAAAGACGCTCAGGTACAAGTCAATATCAAGATTGAAGCGCCTCAAAAACCCTCAAATCCTAATATGATAAAGGGAAAAGCGATTCCTGGTATTAAAAATATAATCGCTGTCGCTTCTGGCAAAGGTGGCGTTGGCAAATCTACCGTAACTGCTAATCTTGCGGTCACACTTTCAAAAATGGGCTTTAAGGTTGGTATTCTTGACGCAGATATCTACGGCCCGTCGATACCTATTATGTTCGATGTTGCGATGGAACGGCCACTATCGGTAAATATTGATGGCAAGAGCAAGATGAAACCTGTTGAGAATTATGGCGTAAAGATACTTTCTATTGGGTTTTTTACACAACCAGACCAAGCCGTTATTTGGCGCGGACCAATGGCAGCTAAAGCTTTAAATCAATTGATTTTTGATGCTGCTTGGGGCGAGCTTGATTTTATGCTGCTCGACCTTCCGCCAGGAACTGGAGATATTCATTTGAGTATTATGCAATCGTTGCCAATTACCGGTGCAGTTGTAGTAAGCACACCCCAAAATGTAGCATTGGCAGATGCTAGAAAAGGAGTTGCGATGTTTCAACAAGAAAATATTGATGTTCCTGTTTTGGGAATTATTGAAAATATGGCGTATTTCACACCAGCTGAATTGCCAGACAATAAATATTATATCTTCGGAAAAGAAGGCGCAAGAAATCTAGCCGATGATCTTAAGATCCCATTTTTAGGAGAAATTCCTTTAGTGCAAAGTATTCGCGAAGCTGGCGATTTTGGACGTCCCGCCGCTTTACAAACAGCCACACCTATAGAAGGAATATACGAGGAAATTACCAAAAATGTTGTAGAGCAAACCGTAATGCGGAATGACAGTCTTCCACCAACGGAAGCGATAAAGATAACCACAATGGCAGGTTGCAGCGCCGTAAAAAAATAAGATGACCAACGACGAACTTAAAGACAAAGTAGAAATTGCTCTAGACGAGATACGTCCGTTTCTTCAAAGTGACGGTGGCGATATTTCATTACTATCTATCGAAGATGGTAAGATTGTGAAAGTGCAGTTAGAAGGTGCCTGTGTAGGTTGTTCTGTTAATCAAATGACGCTAAAAACCGGTG
>Ga0209309_10003476_pt1 | contig 13589 bp, 10 predicted proteins | sample COGITO_mtgs_1204_2_FD_184807 | JGI IMG/M metagenome (GOLD analysis project Ga0209309, IMG submission 184807) | Pelagic marine microbial communities from North Sea - COGITO_mtgs_120412 (SPAdes) (version 2) | ecosystem: Environmental > Aquatic > Marine > Epipelagic ...
CAGCATCCCAACCTTCATAGACAATGACCATGGGAATGCGCAACCGATAGAGTTCATTATGGAGTTCATGAATTTTTTTCTGCCGGGTAATTAATTTTTTTCGATACTCGTCTTTGCCCAAGGATAAAGAAGTGTCCACCTTGCGCAAGGAAGGGGCAGTCTTACAAGTGGGTAACTTGGCCGGAATATTGCGGTTAAACTTGATTCCGCCTTTTCGTTTATCGACTTTATTCCTCAGTAAATCGACCAGGATTTGTAGAGTCTTAACCGTAGCGGGAAGAAATTTTGTGGTGTCAATCTCTTGCCAATGGGCACCGTCCACCACGTCGGTCTCCTTAAACATTTCCTTACTCGCTGCCTTATACTCGTCGTATTTATAATGCCTCGCGAGAACGCCATCATCAACCCGCCAGGAAGTGTTTGGATTTTCCCGAAGGGCCTGTAATCGATGAGACTGTTCTTTTTTTGAAATATCGAGAAAGAATTTAAAGATCACGGTTCCACTATCCCGTAATTGTCGTTCAAACGAACGAATATCCGTGTAGGCTTTTTCTAAATCCTGTTCATTTAAATTCCCGTCTACTACCTCATCGAGTAAGTTCCGGTACCAGCTGCGATCAAAGATGGCCATTCGATCCGCAGAAGGAGTCCTTCGCCAGAAGCGCCAAAGAAAAGGACGTAACTGCTCATCCATACTGGGTGAGGTAATACAGGTGACCTTAAAGCCACGTGGATCCAGCGGTTGGATAATCTTGTTGATCATCGAGCCTTTCCCCGCGGCACTCCATCCCTCCACCACGATCAGTACAGGAATCCCAAGTTCCCGACACTTTCGTTGCAGATAGCCGAGTTCTTCGCCTAATTCCTCGATTTTACGCCTGAGGGCTTTTTTCGGTTTTTCCGTTTCCTCCACCAATTGTGCTGTCATTGATTTCCAATCTTTTTTTGGGCTTTTACAAGTGAGTAACTTTTTATACTTTTAACTATATTGTATCTACAAACAGAAGAGAGATAGATCTGTCACTCAAATTCTCAAAAAAAAGCCTTGTTCGCAAATACGAACAAGGCTCAATTGTTGTAAAATTTACTCTAGAAGCTTAGAAATTGAACAATGTCTGGGCATAAAATTCATCAACAGAAGTTTCCTTGGCATAAGTTGATTCTACGCTTGAGTGACTGTACTCGAAAAGAAGTTTAAGATTTTCTGTAATTGCAAAAGAAGGGGCGATTGTAAACCGATCAGTTTCACCGTTCCCACCTAATTCATCCTCTAAGTCCTCATGTGAATACCTTAAGGTAAGTCCAAATACATTATTAAACTGATAATTTCCCATGAGCATAATATTCCACATATCAATAATGTAGATATCCCATACATCCCATTCGAATGCCAAGGTTAACCCGCCTGTTTGGTAAGACAGGTTGGTATTAAACTGACTAATCTTGTCAGCATTGGGGATGATACCTAGAGTGGTACCGGGATTTGTTAAAGTGATAAGGGAGTTGTGCGTGGTAGCCCAGGTGTTGTAGTTAGCAATCGAATTATCCCACGCATCATTATTTTCAAAAGCATACCCCATTCTCCATTCTAGTCCTGGAACAATCATCAACGAAGCAGCGATATCAATCCCAATTTGAGAATCATTCAAATGATCACTTTCAAAAAGCCCATTATGCAAACCGAGGCTTAACCCAAACTTTCCATTATTGAAGTTAGCCCGAATGCCATCAACATAGTTTCTACGGAGTTGTGGGATAGATATTGCAGTAGGGTTTTCGCCAGTGTTAAGAATTGCAGTCGCTTGGTCGTAAGCTAATGGAGATGCTCCTAATTGAAGCACGGTATCAGAATAAAGAGTTGATAGATTGTTTAGACCGACAAAAGAATTAATCGCATCGCGCCCACTTGCACCGGCTGCTAAGTCTTCAATTGCAACATCGGCAAGATATGCATGAGAAACTTGATGGAGGTTTGGAGCTTCATCAGATTCGTATCCGAGTACGGTTACTTGGCGACCAAATGAAAAATTGAAGTCACGGTTAAAACTATAACGGATAAATGCTTGCTCTAAATTAACTCCCCCCTGATCGGCGTTAAAGTGAACTTCGGAGGTAACTGGAGAAAAATCGAAAAGAAAATCAACATCAGCACCAGTGCGGAAGCGTTTGTCATGATTATTCGCAACTTCAAAATCTGTATTATCGTAGCGAAAATCTACGAATCCTCGCATCACTACTCGATTGCCCAAAGCAATGCCAGCAGCACCACTCGTGGTATTTGCTCCCAAGGTTGTCCCCTGAGAAGCAGAAGATTGTTGCATGGTAACCATACCAGGCATTTGCGCGGACAATAATGCTCCTGAAAAAAGCAGAGCAGTTAGTGAAGAAATTATCAGTTTCATATAATAGATTGTTTAGTTTGGGCAGAATCTAAAATCTACAAAAGTGGTATTTGGGTCAAGCCCGAATTAATTGTTCTAATTTCAGACGATAATAAAACTGATTATCAACAAAATTATACCATTCCCTTCTTGCACTCTTTAGTAATTACTTTGAATTGATTTGCTTTTCCAACTTCTCGAGCCGGGATTTTAAATTTCCGGACAGTGCTTTTCTTTCTCCCGCATTATCAATCGGACCATCGAAGAGAACTTTTCCATAAGGGTCAGTGGCACGGAGCGATTTTTGGCCATTTTTTTCAGTCCATTCTAATGTCCCCTCTTCATCGGTGATCATAACCTGACTCTGGCTGGTCTGCTTGGAAAAGGATTCAGTATTTGCCTTCGGGTGCAGGGGGTCATCTTCCGATTGTTTTGGGGGTAGTATTTTTTTATGCCTTCCTCTATTTTGATTAAAATGTAGAAAGGGTATTAAATCCTCAAGGTTTTGAGGATTATGTAAAAAAGGATCTTTTTCAAAAGAATCCATTCCAAAAGGATCGTAATGTGGGAAACGATCATACAAACTGGGATTTTGGAACGGATCTTCTTGGGTAAGGTTGGATTCTCCCAGTTTTACGGTAATCTTTTGTTTTTTACCCTGTCTTAATAAAGTGAAGATTACTTCATCCGTTGGCATTTTGGAACGGACCAAATATTTGAGCTGTTCCTGATTTACCAAAATTTGATCATTCATCTGAAGGAGCAAATCAAATTTTTGAATACCCGCTTTTTCAGCCGGGCTGTTTTTTGCAACCAATTCCACATTTAGGTAAAGGTTTTCTGTAAGTTTAAGTTGATGGCTTACATTCGGATTTACTTTAGTTGCATAAATTCCGAGGTAAGCGGTCGTACGAGAATCGGAATCCTTATTTTTTGCAACCAGAGACAGGTTGTAAAGAATGCCAATGGTAAAAAGGAAAATAGAGAATTTCATGATTAGGTTATACCGGGTTAATAATAAGCAGTCTTTGGTACCTGCGGGCACGATGGAAGAGGTATTAGTATAACTCCAGGTCTATCAGATACACTTCCTGCCTCGGAGTTGTGGATAAAACACGGGTCTCTGAAGCTGGGTGCGTCCAAAGGGTTTCGTCTATAAAATGATACCTGTATTGCCGAGCCGGTAGTCCAGTTGCACGATCCACAATTCCCTCATCTACTCGACGAATAAACTTTTCTTCCGTTTGGGGATCCAGCCATCCCACCATCGGCATTCCAGAGAAATCCTCCAATTGCTCCGAGCTAACTCCGTGTAATGGACTATCATCATCAACCATACTAAATGGTTGAACGGCAAGAGTCTCCACTTTTTTAAGTGCGATTTCATTCGAGCTCAGTTGTGAGAAATAAAAGAAAAACGCGACCGCAGCGGCAATTCCTATACCCGGTATTGTCCAGGCTAAGATTTTGGTAAAAGAGGACTTTACGATCGATTGTTCCGCCTGATCGTGGAGATGGCACATCGCAACCGATCCTGCTTCTCCCAGTGCGTCCTCGATCTGTTTTGTAAATTCATCGGTGGGAGGACGGGGAGAAAGCGAGGAGAGTTCCTTTTCTAATTTTTCGAAATCGTTCATCGATTTGGAGTGGTTCCGCTTTCTAATTCCTGCGGAACGGAATCTTTTAATTTCTGCAAGGCATAGCGATAACGGGAAGCAACAGTATTTAAAGACAGATCCAAGGTGCGGCTAATTTCGTCAAATGTGAGATCTCCCCAAATTTTAAGCATTAACACCTCACTTTGTTCTTTGGGCAGTCTTTCAATCGCACGAAGGAGTGCCTGCTTTCGTTCGTCTTTTTCCAAATTTCGTTCGAAAGAGGTAGAGAGTGGAGAATCGAGAATGACTTTTTCCTCCCGAATACGACGCCTGTCAATACTGCGTGCCCAATCAATTGCCAGCCTGCGAATGGCTCGATACACCAGGCCGGGGGAAACTTCTCCGGTGTGCCCATATAATCGCCAGATTCTAACAAATGCCTCCTGGACCAAATCTTCTGCATCATCTGGATAACGGGCTTGCTGACGAGCAAACAGAACTAATTTACCACCATGCTTGGCAAACCATTTCTTCCATATCGGTTCTGAGATATTCATTACTTTCAATAAACGAGCGAAACCAGAAAATTGATTTGTTTAATAATGTTCAAAATCATTTGTTCCACAAACTTAATCCTGTCGTTTATTCCATTGTTTGTTTTCGAATGCAAAAAATTACTCACTTGATAATGAATGGAATTTATAAAAACTTAGTAGTAAGGATGAAGTGAGGCTTTTTATACATTTTTTAAAGTTCACGAAAATTGGCATCATAGATGCAATATTATTTTTAAGGGCAGGATAACCGTTACGGTTAACAAAAATTAATGTGCGACTCTGGGCGGGGTCGCACATTTTTTTTGTCCACAAAAATAATTTGATCCATCTTGGTTTAAGGAACGAGTAAACTTGTCTTTAAAATGGGGCTGCGGTATGCCTAGATTATTTGTATTAACCCAATAATATATGAAACTCTTGCATAATATTGAACTTGCCTACTGCACCAATGTTCACCGAGGCAGTACATGGGTGGAAACTTTCCACGCCTTGGAAAACTATGTTTTACAAGTGAAGAATTTAGTCTGTCCGGATAAGCCATTTGCAATTGGGTTACGCCTGGGTGCAACGGCCGCTCAATCGCTTGCCGATCCCAAAACATTACTCTCCTTCCAAAATTGGCTTGAAAAAAAGAACTGCTATATTTTTACGATTAATGGTTTCCCATATGGCGAATTCCATGGCACGCGGGTAAAAGAACAGGTCTATCGACCGGACTGGACCGATCCGGATCGCCTGGATTACACTTTACTTCTTTTTGAAATTCTCGAGCAATTATTGCAACCGGGCGAAGAAGGAAGCGTCAGTACGCTGCCAGGATCTTTTAAAGAATTTCATGCCCCTGGAAAAATTCCTGAAGCCGTGTTTGAAAATATTAACCGTTGTGCACTGGGGATTGAGAAAATCAGACAAAAAAAAGGACTGGATCTCCACCTTGGACTCGAGCCCGAACCACTTGGCTCCTTTGAAACGACGGAAGAAACTCTTTCTTTTTTTGACCAGCTGCATGGATTTGCTCAATCTCCCCATTTAAAAGAAACCGTTGGAGTGAACTATGATTGTTGTCACTTGGCCGTGGAATATGAGGATGCGCAGGAAGGACTCAATCAATTAGCGGAAGCGGAAATTCGCCTAAGTAAGTTACATTTAAGTTCTGCCTTGCGGGCGGAACCAAGTACGAAAAACCTTCAGTTGCTCCATTCATTCGTCGAAGAGGTTTACCTCCATCAAGTGGTGGTGGGAAAAAAGGGAAAAATTTTACAACGCCATAAGGACCTCGATCTTGCCTTGGCACATGCTAATTCTGGAAACCAGGAACTGGGAGATGAATGGCGAATTCATTTTCATGTTCCATTACATACTTCTCCCAGCTCGACCTTGCATGATACCAAGCAACATGTTCTCGATACCCTGGACTGGTTGGCAAGAAACCCAAACGCGTGCAGGCATTTGGAAATGGAAACCTACACATGGGAAGTTCTCCCCACTGAACTACAATCGGTTGAGGTTGTGGAACAGATTGCCAAAGAATATGAATGGACCTTAAATGCACTTTCCCAACGCGGATTAGCCAACGGGGAACCATCCACTTCATAACAGACCGCAAGGGTACAAATTGATGAAATCCTTTCTGCACCAAGCTTTTACCTTAGCCAGAGTATCGAACTTACCGACTGTCTGGACTAATGTCCTGGCGGCGTGGGCAATCAATGCGACTGCCAGTTCAACATTTAAAATCATGCCAGAAGTTTGTGATTTTGCTTTTTTTGACTGGAACACTTTTGTCTACTTACTCATCGGTTCGAGCCTAATTTATGCAGGGGGTTGCACATTGAATGATGCCTTTGATCAAGATTTCGACCAAGCGCACAACCCCAAACGCCCATTGCCAAGCGGTTCCATATCAGCCCAGACCGTTTGGATTCTCGGCAGCCTGGAGCTCATCCTGGGAGGGGTTCTTTTAGTAATGGTAGCGGGGTGTGAAAAGACCTGGGTATTCGCTCTGATTGCTTCCGTACTTTTTTATGATTACATTCATAAAAAATGGGCCGGGGGAATTATAATCATGGGAGGATGCCGATTTTTTCTCTGGCTTGTCGCGGCAACCGCAGCAGGAAAATCTGAACTTGCACCCCAAAGCTTGATTTGGGCATCTGTTCTTGCCTCCTATATTATTGGAATAAGTTGGTTCGCTCGGGGAGAATCCCAAAAGAAAACAGAGCCGGTTCAATACTCAATAATCCTGCTCTTTTCCACCCCACTGATCGCCCTCGCTCTTTTGGTATATTGGAATCAACTCGATCCCATTCGAGTATTTCTATGCAACCTGACCGGTCTGTTGGTTGCGTGGATTGCCTTTAGTTCAATCTTACTGATGAGAGAGGAGAAAAAGGGGGCCATCGGGAAGGGTGTTTCTCGCTTGCTTGCAGGGATTTGTGCATTGGATGCAACCGCCCTATCATTCTATGCACCAAGCCTGATTGCACCCTGTCTCTGTTGTTTATCGATCGCTGTATTAATGCAAAAGAAGTTTGCGGCGACATGATAGTCTGAATAGATTTTCAAGCATGAATTCATCCTACTCATACATTCGAAAAAACATTCGCCTGGAATGTTCGCATAAGGTGTATTTTACCAAAGAATCATTTTCTACCAAAAATGATACTTTAGCCGAGATCCTTCAACCCCATCGAGAAGGTATTAAAACCAAGGCACTGGTTTTTGTGGATGAAGGAATAATCGATGGTAATCCCAATTTACTTGAACATATTGCAAGTTATTTCCGCTCGCGGGAAGATCGTATTAACTTAGTGTGTTCGCCCCAGTTCATTCAAGGGGGAGAACCGGCAAAGAATGATTGGTCTTTGGTGGAGAAAATATGGGAATTACTAAACCGGTATTCCATGTGCCGACATTCCTATGTGATCGTGATTGGAGGGGGTGCCGCACTTGACTTGGTTGGGTTTGCTGCCTCCACAGCACACCGCGGGGTTCGTCTGGTACGATTTCCCACCACAACACTGAGCCAGGGAGATGGTGGAGTCGGGGTGAAAAATGGAGTTAATTATTTTGGAAAAAAGAATTGGATTGGTACCTTTTCTGTTCCGGAGGCAGTGGTAAATGATTTTAACTTTCTCCTGGGACTACCCCACTCCCAAAAACGAGCAGGTTATGTGGAAGCGATCAAAGTAGCGTTAATACGAGACCGGTCATTTTTTGAATTTATTGAAGAAAATGCAGAAAATCTTTCTTCTTTTAATGAAAACCTTCTCGAACAAGTGATCAAAAAGAGTGCGGCTCTCCATCTCGATCATATTGCCAGTTCGGGCGACCCTTTTGAAAAAGGCTCCGCCCGACCACTCGACTTTGGACACTGGGTCGCCCATAAGCTCGAACAAATATCCGACTTTAAAATTGGCCACGGAGAAGCCGTTGCAATTGGATTGGCAGTCGATTTGACTTATTCCGCGCTGGTGGGATTAGTTAAAGCTAAAACTACCGAGCGCATTTTATGCCTTTTGGAAACACTCGGTTTTCCCCTCTACCACGATCTCTTAAATGAGATTTCCGCGAATGGAAATCGAGTCATTCTTGAGGGTCTCGAGGAGTTTCGTGAACACTTGGGAGGTGAACTTACGATTACTTTAATCCAGGGAATTGGCGAGGGGATTGAAGTCCATGCGATGGATCGTAAGATCATTCTTGATGCCGTCCGCGATTTAAATAATCGCCACATAGCCCTACGAAATGCCTGATGAATAGCACGACCAAGAACAGCCCCCGGACGGCTGTTCTTAATCTGGTTGGACTTTGTGGCAGGCACCTCGGGAAACACACACCAAACCTAGTTGCCTTTGCAGAAAAGCACAAAGGCTATCAGGTCATTGAACCCGTCCTGCCTGCCCTGACCTGTTCGGCTCAATCGACCTACCTTACCGGTAAGCTTCCAAAAAGTCATGGAATTGTAGCCAATGGTTGGTACGACCGGGAATTAAATGAGCACCATTTTTGGAAACAGTCCAATCGTTTAGTAAAAGGTAAAAAAATATGGGATATACTTCGGGAAGAAAATCCGGGGTTTTCATGTGCGAACCTATTTTGGTGGTATAACATGCATTCCTCCGTGGATTATGCGATCACACCCCGCCCCCTATACCGGGCAGATGGACTGAAAACTTTTGATATTCATACCCAACCCATGAACCTTCGAGAAAAGATCAAGGCGGACTTGGGCGAATTTCCATTTCATGGATTCTGGGGACCGCGTGCCGGGATTGATTCTTCCAATTGGATCGCCGAGTCGGCCAAATGGACAGAAGAAAAAAACACCCCCGATCTATCACTCGTTTATTTACCCCACCTCGATTATGATCTCCAACGCTTAGGCCCGAACGATCCTAGTATTGCCACTGCACTGCGAGATTTAGATCGAGTGGCAGGAGATTTAATTTCTTTTTATGAAAAGAAGGGCATTCAAGTCCTCCTGCTTTCTGAATATGGAATTTCGGAAGTAAACCATGTAATCTACCCCAATCGTGAATTCCGAAAAAAAGGATGGCTCAGTATTAAAGATGAACTCGGACTGGAATATCTTGATTGTGGCGGTTCGAAGGCTTTTGCTATTACCGACCATCAGGTCGTCCATGTATACCTTTCCGATCAATCCAGTTCATTTCGAAACGAAGTCCGTTCCTGTCTTGAAAACATGGAGGGTGTGGACCGCGTCCTCGATTTGGAATCAAAAAAAGAAATCGGACTCAATCACGAGCGAGCGGGTGACCTCGTGGCATTTTCCAACGAAAACTCCTGGTTTGCTTATTACCATTGGGAAGACGATGCCCTTGCTCCAGATTTTGCACGGTGTATCGATGTCCATCGAAAATATGGGTATGATCCAGCCGAACTTTTTGTGGATCCGACTCTCTTCTTTCCCTCCCTTCAAGTTGCCCGGAAATTACTAGGGAAAAAATTGGGGTTCCGGACTAACATGAATCTCATTCCACTCGATGCAAGCCTGGTCAAAGGAAGTCATGGCACACGGACGAAAGATGCTCTTGATTGGCCGATTATTTTAGGTCATGGAATCAAACCATCCAGTTCTCCCCTTCAGTCTACTGAGGTCATGAATTGTATGTTGAGACTTTGTAAGGCGGAAAGATAATAAGTCCTTCATATTTTACATAAAAAAGGCAATTTTGTGATTGCTACTCAAAATTATGTAATCAAAAACGAAATATTATCTTATTTTTCCGCTTTTCTTAATTCGAACCAAAATCTCACATGAGCCCAGCCAAAAAAAAACCGATTAATGATGAAGAAATGGCCCAAAAACTGGTGCTTGCCTACGAAAAAATAAAAGCCCAGGTCCACCAGGTAATCGTCGGTCAGGATGCGGTCCTTGATCAACTATTAATCGCTATGCTCGCCCGGGGACATTGCCTGTTGGAAGGTGTACCTGGACTTGCAAAGACCCTAATGATCCGCTCACTCGCACAGGCAATTGAACTGAGCTTCCGGAGAATTCAGTTTACTCCCGATCTGATGCCTGCCGATATTACAGGAACTGATATTATACAGGAGGATAAAAAGACCGGACATCGCGAACTGGTTTTTGATAAAGGACCCATTTTTAGTCAAATCATTCTAGCCGATGAGATTAACCGGACACCTCCTAAAACTCAGGCTGCATTGCTGGAAGCGATGCAGGAACACGATGTGACAGTGGGGGGTAAAACTTATCATTTGGAGGAGCCCTTTTTTGTACTGGCAACCCAAAACCCGATTGAACAGGAAGGCACCTATCCACTCCCTGAAGCACAACGCGATCGATTTTTATTCCAGATCATTGTGGATTATCCGACCCGTGAAGAAGAAAGACAAATTGTGGAACAAACCACTTCCACATTTGAATCAAAACTGGAACCGGTAATTGATGGACCCTCTTTAATCGAGTGCCAGGAAACCGTACGAAAAGTTCCGGTTCCGGATCATGTTTACGACTTCGTACTTGAACTGGTTCGCGGTGCACGGCCCAAGGAAGAAAACGCAGCAGGCTGGGTTAAGGATTTGATTGATTGGGGGCCCGGTCCCCGTGCATGCCAACAACTCATACTCGGTGCAAAAGTCCGGGCATTACTAAATGGACGTTTTCATGCCAAGATTGAAGATGTAACTGCCTTGGCACATCCTGTATTACGGCATCGAATTGTTCCCACTTTTAATGCCGAAGCAGAGGGAATAAGCGTGGATTCATTGATCGACCGACTTATTGAAGAAGTACCGACAAAGAAAGAAGCCGTTTTATAGTCCTCTCTTTGCACTCCAAGTTACTCTAGATGGCCGGCACATCCGACTTTCTTGACCCCCAGGAACTTTCCCTCCTCGCCAAGCATCAGGTGCTTGCCAAACGAGTGGTGGAAGGGTTCTGCTCCGGACTTCACCGCTCCCCACACAAAGGATTCAGTGTTGAATTTAAACAACACCGGGCCTACACACCCGGGGATGAAATCCGCCGTTTAGACTGGAAAGTATTTGGAAAAACAGACCGTTTTTTCATTCGTGAATATGAAGAGGAAACTAACCTCAGGTGTAACATGCTACTCGATGCAAGCGGATCGATGGGATACAAGGGCGACCGGGCGATCAGCCAAACCAAGCTGGATTATGCATCCCGGATGGCCGCCTGCCTGGCGTATTTAATCCTGAGGCAAACCGATAGCGTAGGACTTACTGTTTTTGATGAAAAAGTCCGGTCCCAACTTCCCGTTCGTGGTGGTCCTTCCCATGTAAAAAATATTATCGATATTCTAGCTTCCACGAAAGTGGGGGGGGAGACTGACCTAGGCTCTGTTTTCCATGAACTCGCCCCAAAAATAAAACGACGTGGATTACTCGTACTCTTTTCGGATTGTTTTGGTGATTTGGAATCCACACTCAAAGGACTTGCCCATTTTCGACATGCTAAACATGACATCGTAATTTTTCAAATTTGGGATCGGGATGAACTTGATTTTCCTTTTCAAAATTGGACACGCTTTGAATGCTTGGAAAAACAGGGCCTCAAGCATACCGTGGATCCAAAACATCTCCGGGAAGCCTATTTAAAAAACCTAGAAGTTTTTCGGGATGGATTAACTAAAGGATGTCATCGAAATCGAATCTCATTGGTATCGATGGTTACCGACCAACCCTATACCGATGGACTGGGGGCGTTTCTTGCCGCTCGAAATAAAATTAGAAGGCCAGGTAGAATATGACTTTCCTCAATGGAATTCTCGCTTTTGGAGCAATTGCGGCACTGGTTCCTTTACTCATTCATTTATTGAACCGTAGTCGGTTTAAAGTAGTCGCATGGGGTGCTATTCATTTGCTCGAATCTGTCTTACGTAAAAACCGGAAGCAGGTACAACTTGAACAAATTATTCTGCTCATTATTCGTTGCATCATTCCAATTCTTCTCGCCCTTGCACTCGCCCGTATGGTCGTCACGGAATGGGGACCTTTTTTAAACCGTATTATTCTTCCTCTGGTTGCTCTTGGATTTTTAATCTTAGTTGCCCTACTCCCCCGAGCCAGAATTTGGGGGGGCACACTTTGTGCATGTGTATTGTTATATATCCTGGGAGCGGAAACGGGAATTATTCCAAATCCAAATAGCCAGGATTCCGTTCGGGCTCTTTCCGGAGATGTTCCCTCCTCCACTGTCGTTTTGTTAGACGACAGTTTTTCAATGAATGCCCAAAACGGTTTTTCCCAGGCCCGTACATTTTCAACTTCACTGCTCAATGAACTTGGGAAAGGATCGGAAGCGTCAGTCATTAGAATGGGTGGTTCCCCTGCCCCACTTTTCGCAAAACCCACTTCCGAAAATGACACCCTTGCCCAACGAACTAATTTATTAAAAGCACAGAGCGACCGGATCCCATTACTGGATGCTCTGGACGAAGCACTTGGAGCCATTCACTCGGGCAAAAATCCAAAAAAGGAAATTATCCTTCTTTCTGATTTCAGAAAATCAGATTGGGAAAACCTCGATCTTGCCGCTTTGTCTTCCTTTAAAGAAAGAATGCGGGAAGAGACTATTCAACCTGTTATGACGATTATTGATTGGGGTAAGGATGAAAATCAGAATGTCAGCGTTGAGGAAATCGAATTATCCGCAACAACCGTGGGCATCGGGCAAAATATTAAAATTCAGGCGAACCTTCGAAATGGGGGAGACAATGTTTATGAAGGCGATTTGGTAGCCCGCTTATTTATTGATGATGCCGACACCCATATTGACGAAGCCATTCTCTCGCTCCCCGCCAAAGAAAGTACTCAGGTTTTATTCACTCATCATTTTAAAAAGGCAGGTTCCCATACCATTGGAATTGATCTATCCGTTGCTGACGATCTTCCTCAGGATAACCGTCGGTCCGCTTCGATTACTGTGATTGATCGATTAGGTGTCCTCCTTATTGATGGGGACCCATCCAAGGAATGGCTTCGTGGAGAGACTGATTTTATCAAACTTGCACTTACCCCCTTCTTCGAAGCGGAAGAAAAAAAAGACCTGCAATCTAAGGATCTGATTGATGCTCAAGTTGTGTCAGCAAGTAATTTTGACCCCGTTCAAAATTTAAAAGGGCAAAGCCTTGTAGTTTTAGCCAATGTTTCCAAGTTGTCGGAAGAAGGAACCAAGGCAATTGAAACATTTGTTATTGAAGGAGGTGGGCTTTGGATTTGCGCGGGTGACCAAATGGATTTGGATTGGTATAATAAAGAACTCGGAATTACGGGACCAGGTTTACTTCCCATGCCTTTACTTTCAGAAAAGAAAAAGAATACTAACGAAAGTATTCAAACCCGCATTGTATCTTCTTTTTTTGATCACCCTGCCCTCTCACTTTTTAATGATCCTAGAAATGGAAGCCTTGCCGATGCAGAGATTCATAATTGGATACAACTCGATGAAAGCCGGGCAAAGCTTGAAAAAAATAGTACCGTTCTTGCCCGCCTGGAAACGGGAGATCCTCTGATCGTCGAAAAGAAGTCAGGGGAAGGAGTTGTGC
>Ga0209309_10003483_pt1 | contig 13570 bp, 11 predicted proteins | sample COGITO_mtgs_1204_2_FD_184807 | JGI IMG/M metagenome (GOLD analysis project Ga0209309, IMG submission 184807) | Pelagic marine microbial communities from North Sea - COGITO_mtgs_120412 (SPAdes) (version 2) | ecosystem: Environmental > Aquatic > Marine > Epipelagic ...
AACATCGCTGAGCAAGGCCTCACTACGGGTGGATGTCCATTTGATGGGCCGTCCGGTATCCTTGGCGGCCAAGGCGCAGAGCGCATATTCGGGGTGGTCGATCAGCTTCATCCCGAACCCGCCGCCCACATCGGGGGCGTGAACGCGGACGCGGCTGACATCGACGCCCAGATCGCGGGCAATGTCGCTGCGGGTGGAATGCACCCCTTGGTTTGACACCCACAGCTCCCAGCCGCCGGCATCGGGGCGCACCACAATGCCGCGCGGCTCAACCGGACTGACGGCCAGGCGCTGGTTGCGCACATTCAACCTGACGATGTGCGCCCCGTCAAAGGCACGGTCCACCGTGGTGGCGTCACCAACCTCCCAACGATAGATCAGGTTGTCCTTCAGACCCGCATGGATCGGGGGTGCGATGCGGGCATCGTCCCCCGTTATCACGGTACTTGTGGGGTCAATATCCACCTCGACCGCCTCGGCCGCATTCATGGCCATTTTTTGACTGGTGGTAAAAACAATGGCCACGGGCTGCCCGACATAGGCGACGGTATTTTGGGCCAAATGGGGATGGGGAATGTCAACAAAGGGGGTGCCGTCGGCTTGCTTCATTCCCATGCCCGCACTGATCGGATTCAGCCGCCGGGCCACATCCGCACCGGTATAAACCAGGACAACGCCGGGCATCGCACGGGCTGCCGTGGCGTCAACCTTGGTTAACAATCCGGCAGCAAAATCAGAGCGAACTACCTGAGCATACAGCATTTCCGGCAGCGCGATATCATCCACGTATAATCCGGCTCCGGTCAGAAAGCGGGGGTCTTCTGTGCGTGCAACCGATTGACCGATTCCGAATTTCATACTGAGTCTCCAATATTGTCGTGGCATCGGCGGTTAGAACGCCCAGATTCGCCTGAAATGTGTTCAACCTGCCTAAGTTGTACCCAAATTTGCTCGGGTTAGGACACATTTAGATCCATTTGTGCCCATTTCCCCCATTAACGCACCATTCGAGAACTGGCGGATTGAAATCAGAATCCATTTAACTGTTAATAGGTGAAACATAATGAGCATTGCTCGTTAAAGATGATTCGTGGGGGATCAGCTTATGAAAGCCGATGATCGGCTAATGATGGTATTGACGGCGGTTGTCCTTGTGGTGGCCGTTGGCACCATGGCACAGCGCAGTCAGTTCATTATGGCGGCATTCGGTTCCGTCGATGAATACGAGGCAGTCGATGACGCCTTTACGGTTCGGGCGGGCCGGACGCAACCACTGGATGTACTCTCAAATGACATGAATGCCCAAGAGGGGGATTCTGATCGCATCCTAATCGTGCAACAGCCAGTTTGTGGAACAGCGCGGCGCAGCAATGGCCGCATTGAATACCTCAACAGTGACGCGTGTAGCGGCCGCATGGTCTTTACCTATTGCGTCATTCAGGGTGACACATGCCCCAGCGCGGAGGTCGTACTGAACGTCTCCTTGCCTGAGGCATTGCCGGGCCGTGATGGCATGGCCGTCGCGACTGCTGGCTCAACCGGGTTTCCGACAATGCGGGCACCATCGCTGGCCACTCCGAACAGCGATGTGGGGATCGCGCCGGCTGATGCGACCGCTGCAATCCGCAACCGCGATGTGCAGCCGGTTCAAATCGGGCGTCCAACCGCCAATGCCGGCGTTGGCATTGGCGCACAGCGCAGCGCGGCGATTACAGTGGGCGGGGCAGGAATCTCCGGCGGATTTGGTGCCGACACACCGTCCGACGACTCCAACCTGCCAGTCCTGAGCCGTGGCGGCACGCCAGAGCGTGTGGCCGTCGTGCGATCCGCAACACCCCAGTTGGGCAGTGTGGCGCGTGACTTTGCAGCCAATGTGCCTGCAACGCCAAATACGCGGCCAACGGGCCTCGGCTCACCACCCGCGCCAACGATGGCTGGCATCAGAACGCCGAGCGCACCTGCAACGGCTCCGCGTCCGGGCACGCCCAGCCAGCCGCAGGTCGCCAGTGCGGATACCGACAGCAACGTGGCCACAGCACCGATCGACAGATCACCGTTGCGGTCCGTGACAACAATGTTCCGGCCCATCGGCGCGGCAACCCAGGATGTGGCACCGACGGTCACCGCCCGGACCACGGCCCGCCCAAACGTTGTCAGAACGCCTGACTTGCAAGGCTCCGCCATCGTGACGGAGCGTGCGGCACAGATCATCGTACCGGTCGCGACCGAGGCTACATCGGTGCGAAGCGGCTCTGCACCACATGCGCCGTCGATGCCGGTTGAGCAGTCGATCGCCTCGCTCGGCGGGGCCATTGCTCCACAACTGCCGAATGTTGGCGGCTCACGCGATGAACCTGTCCGCTCCGCATCGCTGGACACTGTGGTTCCTGCGATGCCCAGCGTGGATGCCACACCTGCGATCGCTCAGGCGGATGCCCAGTGTAACGTGAACCTCATCGCCTCTTCCAAATTGGGAGAGATGCTGGCCATGACACTCACGTCCGAGTGTCGTCCGAACAGCCTCGTCACGGTCAAATACTCCGGCCTCAGCTTTACCGCTGTCACCGACGATCAGGGCATGTTGCAAATCGACATTCCTGCCTTTGACGAGCTGACGACAATCGACGCGGAATTTCTGGACGGCACCTCCGCCAGTGCGGACATGACAGTGCGCGGCATTGATCGGATCGCACGGGTCGCAATCTCGTGGGAGGGGTCGGCCAATCTGGACCTTCACGCGTTCGAATATACTGCCGCAGAAAACTCGGACGGCCACGTATGGCAGGGGAACGCGCGTAGCTATCGCCAGTCCCGTCGCAACGGCGGCGGCTATCTGACCCGTCTGGGCCTTCCCGGTGCGCGTCAGGTCGAGGTGTACACGCTGCCCGTGTCACGTCGCACGCAGGCAGGTGTGATCGATACCGAGGTTCGGTTTACCAACGACTCCGAAATTTGTGACGGCCGCATTCAGGTTCTGTCACTTTATAACAACCAGGCACTGCGTTCTGATCAGCGCAGCGTCAGCATTGAAACCGCACGTTGCAGTGAGAGCACCGAAGTGATTTCAATAGACTCAGCGGTTCGCAGTATCACTGTGGCTGCCCGCTGATCGGGGACAAGCAGATCTTCCAGCTCAATAAAAAATAATACCACAGACGAGGGACGGACATATGACATCGATCAAGACGGCACGTAGCGGGCTGATCCGCGTCGGCTTCGCGGCGGCTATGGCAACGGTGGCGCTGCCCGCATTTGCACAGCAGGTTACGCTTCAGTCCTATGATGGCTCGATCACGTTGCGAGGCAATCTCGTCGAATTCGATGGACAGAACTACCAGATTTCCACGGCCATCGGCGCAATCACCATCGACGCCTATCAGGTATCGTGTGAGGGCGAGGCCTGCCCCGACCCGTCACTGCTGCGCTCCGAATTCCGCATCGCAGGGTCCGACACCATCGGTGCCGATCTGATGCCCGCCTTGGTTGAGGGATATTCCTTCGCGCTGGACGCGGATATCGCATCAAACGAAATCAACGCAGACGGCTCCATTGGCCTGTCGATCGAGGATATGAGCGGCGGCCGCATTGCGGACATCGAAATCGCATCCCTGGAAGGCGAAGGGTTTGACGCCCTGCTGGACGGTACAGCCTCCATCGGCATGGCCTCGCGCCCCGTGCGCCCGCGTGAGGCACAGGCCTTTGACGCGGCAAATCTGGGCAATGTGACCGACCCGTCGCAGGAACACATTCTGGCGCTGGACGGTATTCTGGTGGTGCTTGCCCGGTCCAACCCCGTGCGCAACCTGTCGATCGAGGAAATGGCCGGTATCTTCTCGGGCGCGACGACGAACTGGTCGCAGGTTGGTGGCCCGAATGCGCCGATCAACGTTTACACCCGTGAGGAAGGCTCCGGCACCCGCTCGGTTTTCGAGCAGAACGTGATGGAAGTGATCGGGGCCAGCATTTCGCCCTCCGCCACCGTCATCGACGATAACGCGGACCTGTCCGACGCGGTTGCGTCCGACCCGTTCGGCATCGGCATCACCGGCTACGCCAGCGCGCGCAATGCGCAGGCCGTCGGGATCGAGGAGGTGTGCGGCATCGTCACACAGCCCTCCGCCTTTAACATCAAGGCCGAGGAATATCCGCTGGCCCGTCGCCTGTACCTCTACACAACCAATGCCGCGATGCCCAACCATGCGCGCAATCTGATCGAATTCGTAAACTCCGACGCCGCGCAGGACATCATCGCCGATGCGGGCTTCATCGATCAGGGCATTTCGGGTGCATCCATGAACGAGCAGGGCCTGCGCCTCGCCTCCGCCATGATGGCGGCTGAGGATGTCAGCCAACTGACCGACGTTAAGGATTTCGCCACGCTGATGCTGAACGCCGAGCGTCTGTCCACAACACTGCGCTTCCAGCCCGGTTCGTCCCTGCTGGACGCCAAGGCACAGCGCGACGTGGTGCGCATCGCGGAATTGCTGTCGCGCGGCGGATTTGACAACAAGGAAGTCATGCTGGTCGGCTTCACCGATTCCATCGGCCGCCCCGACCTGAACCGTGCCCTGTCCGAGCGTCGCGCAGAGCAAGTGTTCGAGGCGATCCTCAACTCCGCACCCAGCGGTTCTATCGACAACTCACAGGTAAACGTCATGGGCTTCGGTGAGATTTCGCCGGTTGGCTGTAACGAGACGTTCACCGGTCGTCAGGTAAACCGTCGCGTAGAAATCTGGGTACGCGACCGCGTCTGATCTCCCTTGGACTAATCCAAAGGAAAAACCGGCGCCCCAGTGGCGCCGGTTTGATTTCAAGGTTTTTGAATTGCCGCCTAAAGCAGGCCGGTGCCGCGAAAGCTGAGCTCCGAACCCTTACCGATAATCAGATGGTCATGCACAACAATCGACAGCGGCGTCAGCGCGGCCACGATCGTGCGCGTCATGGAAATATCCGCCTCGCTGGGCGTTGGATCACCCGAGGGGTGGTTGTGCACCAGAATAATCGCCGTCGCCCCCAGCTCCAGCGCACGTCGGGCCACCTCACGCGGGTAAACGGGCACATGATCAACAGTGCCACGGGCCTGCGCCTCATCCGCGATCAGGACGTTTTTGCGATCCAGGAACAGGATGTGGAACTGTTCGGTATCGCGGTGCGCCAGCATCGCGCGGCAGTAATCCAGGACCGCATCCCAACTGCCCAGCACGTTCTTTTTCGCCACGCGGGTTTGGGCCAAGCGGTGGGCCGCAGCCTCGACGATCTTTAGCTCCTGAATGACGGCAGTGCCGACGCCCTGCACCTCGGCCAAGCGGGCAGGCGCGGCGGAGATGACGGCGTTGAACCCGCCAAAGCGCTTGATCAGCTCCTTGGCCAATGGCTTCACATCCCGCCGGGGAATGGCGCGAAACAGCACCAGTTCCAGCAGCTCGTAATCGGGAATAGCCGCCGCACCGCCCTGCATGAACCGTTCGCGCAATCGGGCGCGATGGTTCCTCTGGTCGGGCCGCGCGGCACCGGCCACTGGCGTGGGCATTTCAGCGAATCCGGGAAGGGGAGGGCGCGCACTCATGACCCCGACTTTGGGGGTAAAGTGGTTAACCGAGACTTAACCCGTTCGCCTCAGGCCGAGAAATCCGGCGCATAAACATTTGCGGGCGACAGGGTGAAAATCTCGCACCCGTCCTCGGTTACACCGATCGAATGCTCGTATTGCGCGCTGAGCGAACGATCCCTGGTCACAGCCGTCCACTCATCGCTGAGGATTTTCGTCTCGGGTCGGCCAAGGTTCACCATAGGCTCAATGGTGAAAAACATTCCCGGCTCCAGAACTACGCCACGTATTTTCTTCTTCTCCAGAACTTCCGGACTGCGCCCATAATGTAACACATTTGGCGCTGAGTGAAACTGACGCCCCAACCCGTGCCCACAGAAATCGCGCACGACTGAACAGCGCAATGCCTCGGCGTAGCTCTGAATAACATAGCCAATATGTTCGAAAGTATTGCCCGGCTTAACCGCGGCGATCCCCTCCATCAGTGAGTCGTGGGTGATCTGGATCAGACGCTCCGCCTTGCGGGACAGCTTGCCCGCCCAGTACATGCGGCTGGTGTCGCCGTACCAGCCATCAACGATAACCGTCACGTCAACGTTCAGAACGTCACCGTCGCGCAGCACCTTCGGCCCTGGAATCCCGTGGCACACCACATGGTTGATCGAGATACACGAGGCGTGTTGATACCCCTTGTACCCGATGGTGGCAGATGTCGCGCCCGCTGCCTCGATCCGGTCCTGAATGATCTGGTCCAACGCCGCGGTGCTGACACCCGGCACCACATGCGGGCCGATTTCATCAAGGATTTCCGCCGCTAACCGACCTGCCGCCCGCATTCCGTCAAACGCTTCGGCGGAGTGGATATAGATGCCATCGCGGTTCGTGCGGATGGCCGTGGCGGCGTCGGCTTGGGTCATGGTGCTGTCCTTGGGTTTCGATTTGCATCCCATATAAGGGCTTTCATCGCAGGATGACAGGCAGCGCACGCCCCAGCGTGATACCTTGCGTTGAAATTTGCGTTGCGCGGGCGATCAACTGAACACCGGCGGCGGCGGCCTGCGCCACCTTTGCGGTATAGGTCGGGTCCAGATCAGCGGCAAACCCGACGGAATCGCAGTCAGTCCGCTGCACGATATACAGCATGGTCGCGCGATGCCCCTCGGCCACCATCTGCATCAAATCGCCCAAGTGACGCGCCCCCCGATCCGTCACGCAATCGGGAAATTCGGCCAAGGTCCCCTCACGCCGCAGATGCACGTTCTTGACCTCCAGATACAGGTCAGGCTGGTCCGGCGCGCTGAGCAGGAAATCAACGCGGCTGCGTTCGGCATATCGCACCTCGGGGCGGATACCGGACCACGCGGTCAGCTCCTCAATCTGGCGCGCGTGCAAGGCCTCGGCCACGATGCGGTTGGGCAGATTCGTGTCGATGCCCGACAGCTGCCCGTCCTCCAGCTCTGTCAGCATCCACGACCAGTGCAATTTCCGCTTCGGGTTGGTGGACGGTTGCAGCCAGATTTTCGCCCCCGCCTGCGCCACACCGATCATCCGGCCGGGGTTGGCGCAATGGGCCGTGACCTCGCGCCCATCAGGCAGGATGACATCTGCGAGGAACCGCTTATATCTACGCACCAGAACAGCGGGGATCAGTGGGGGATCAAATATCATCCCACCGCCCTAGCGCATGAACAGGAGCCGCACCATGCCCACAGCCGCCATGATCGTTATCGGGGATGAAATTCTCTCGGGCCGCACACAGGATGTGAACGTGCAAGTCCTGGCACAGGCGCTGGGTGCGCGCGGTATTGCGCTGAGCGAAGTGCGGATGATTCCCGACGACGTGGATACCATCGTTGCCACGGTCAACGCGCTGCGCGGGCAGTTGGACAACGTGTTCACCTCGGGCGGCATCGGCCCGACCCATGACGACATCACGGCGGATTGCATCGCACAGGCGTTCGGTGTGGGCATTTCGGTGCGCGACGATGCCCGCGCGATTCTGGCCACAAATTACGCCAACCCTGAGCAGGATCTGAACGAAGCCCGCCTGCGCATGGCCCGCATCCCCGACGGCGCGACCCTGATCGACAATCCCATCAGCAAGGCTCCGGGCTTTACCATCGGCAACGTCCACGTCATGGCCGGAGTGCCCAAGATTTTCGCGGTGATGGTGGAAAGCGTGATGCCCTCCCTCACCGGCGGCGCACCTATGCTGACCGATGATGTGCACATCGAAAAGGGGGAGGGCACCCTGGCCGGTCCACTGGGTGACATCGCCAAACGCCACCCCGACGTGTCCATCGGCTCGTACCCGCGCGTGGTTAGCGGCGGATTCGTGGTCAATGTGGTGGCGCGCTGCACAGATGCAAAATTACTCGAGGCTGCGATGGTCGAAATACGCCAACTGGCTTGACCCCGCCGCACGGGCAGGCGACATAAACAAGGCCTGCCCGCGTGGTGGAATTGGTAGACACATGAGACTTAAAATCTCCCGGCCATAGGCCGTGCCGGTTCGAGTCCGGCCGCGGGCACCAAATTCAATCCGAAACGTCCAGCTATTGGCCCATCGGATTGGGGTCATTCCTCTTCGCACAGCACTGATTCCCGTCCACATACACGAAACACTTGCATCGATTTGACGGCGCGCCCATCAAGGCGCATGTCTCAAACGCCTGAACAGATGACACGATCCCTGACCGACCTTGGCTGGTCCGAATTTTTTGCCGCGCAGTTGGCTGCGGAGGATGCGGACCTGACGCCGGTGCGCATCGCCACGGTGCATCGATCCCGCATGACGGGTGAGTCGGTTGACGGACCGGTAAGGCTGGGCCTGCCGCCGCAAACCAATACGACAGATTTCGCGGTCGGTGACTGGGTGCTGACGGACCCCGAAACGCATACGGTCACGCGGCGGCTGGAACGACGCGCGCTGCTACAGCGCCGGACCGAGGGCGCGCGCGCGCAGCAGTTGATCGCGGCCAATGTGGATACGCTGTTCGTCGTCACGTCCTGCAACGATGATTTCAATCCCGCGCGGTTGGAGCGTTACCTCGCCCTCGCGAACGAGGCTGGCACAAATCCGGTGATCGTTCTGACCAAGGCGGACACCGTCGCAGAAACCGCCTCCTATCTGGACGCAGCATCGGTGCTGCAACGCGATCTGGCGGTCGTCAGCCTGAACGCCAAATCAGACGCCGCGATTGCCACCTTGGCCCCGTGGTGCGGGCCGGGTCAGACCGTCGCGCTGGTCGGATCGTCGGGCGTTGGCAAATCAACCTTGCTCAACACCCTGACCTCCAAATCGGGTGAGGACGCGCAGGCGACCGGCGGCATACGTGAGGGTGACGCAAAGGGCCGCCACACCACCACCGCCCGCTCGCTGCACCCGATTGCTGGCGGCGGTCTGGTGATCGACACGCCGGGCATGCGCACGCTGCACGTCAGCAACGTGGCGGCGGGGCTGGATATGCTGTTCGCCGAGATAACCGAGCTGGCACCCGAATGCCGGTTTCGCGATTGCACCCACGCGCACGAGCCGGGCTGCGCGGTGCAGGCGGCGATCAGTGCCGGAACTCTGGACCCCGCGCGGCTGGATCGCTGGCGCAAATTGTCCGAGGAAAACCGCGACAACACGCCGGTCGAAACCGGCGCGCGCGGCAATAAATCCACCAAATCAAAACGACGCTGAGCCGCCGTTTCAGAAGGCGCGCGGGCGTTAACGATTACGCCCGCTCCGCATCATTGTCCGACGCACCGCAGCCGCATGGCAGCCACAGCGCAGCCAGCACATTTTGGCGTTAACTTCTGGCCGGGGTCACGTGCCACGCGACGGTCATTTCGTTGACCTTGGTGCCGGTTTCGTCGGTAATATCGACCAACACGTCAAACTTCACGCGCCCCTCGGATTGCAGGGTGGCCAGTGCCTCCGCACCGGGGATCGAGGTTCGCGCAACTGCCGTTAATTTCCCCTTGGCCAAGGCCAGATAGCGGATTGTCGCCTCCGCAGCCACAGGACGCGATTGCAGGATCACAGGGGCCAACGCCCCTGCCGCCGCTGCCCCGCTGGCCGTTTCGCCCAACGTAAATACAGCGCCCGCGTGGGGTGTGCCGATATGGTTGCAAGTCTCTGGCGTTGCAGGCAAAATCACCTCGGATACGCCATCCCCGATCGACACGATCTCGGCCCCCGTATGGGTGGCAAAGGGGATTGTCTTGCTCATATGTGCGCGGATCATATCATAGGGATTCATGGCGGTTCCTCGTTGTTTTGTGCGATGATGCGCCAGCAGGGTATGGCGATCAACGCTGTCCTAACGGCAAGTGCATGACGCAAGGGCAGGGTTGAGTGAACGCCGTTCCCGTTGCCAATATACGGCGAAGGGGTTTGATCGCCATGTCACTTGAACTGCTCGGATTGCTCGTCGTTTTCGGTATCTCCGCCGTGGTTATGCTGGTGCATTTCACGGGCGGCTCGCGCCTTGCCCAACTGGGTGCCGATACCGAAGTCCTAACGGCATGGGGTGCGGATTGGGATCTTGATAAGCCCTTGGAAATACTGCGAAACAACACTGGATCTGCGGCAATAGTCGTGCTGCCAGATAACGCGCTGGGGCTGATCTGGAGCTTTGGCGCGGACACGGTTTCACGCAAACTCACCCCCGGTTCGGTGCGCAGCATCACCCCGCGCGGCGAGGCGCTGATCCTGCGGTTTCGCGACTTTGATTGCCCCGCTGCCCACATCCCGCTGACCCGCCGCGAGCTGCCGATCTGGCATGATCGGTTAAGCCCATACTTGCAAAAGGAGACCGCACATGGATGACGCCACCACCTTCCCCGACGTTGTCGTTCTGGCCGTTCCGGTCTTTATTTTATTGATGGTTGCGGAGATTTTGTACATCCGCTGGCGCGACGGAGCGGGACGGTACGAAACCCGCGATACCGCCACCAGCCTGCTGATGGGCGCGGGCAGCGTTGCGGCGGGCCTGCTGCTGGGATTCATCGCCTATAACGTCTATTTCTGGGTGTGGGAGTATCGGGTCTTTGACCTTGGCACCGCATGGTATGTGATCGCGCTGTGCTTCCTGCTGGATGATCTGCGCTATTACTGCGTGCATCGGATCGGCCACACCTCGCGCTGGGTTTGGGCCAGTCACGTGAACCACCATTCCTCGCAGCACTACAATCTGTCTACGGCCCTGCGCCAGACGTGGACGGGTGAGTTGACGGGCATGTTCATCCTGCAAATCCCCTTGGTTTGGCTGGGTTTTCACCCGCTGATGGTGCTGTTTGTGGGCGGTCTGAACCTCGTCTATCAGTTCTGGATTCACACCGAAGTAATCGACAAACTGCCCCGCCCGATCGAGTATATTTTTAACACGCCATCCCACCATCGGGTGCATCACGGGCGCAATGCGCAGTATCTGGATGCGAATTACGCCGGCACGCTGATCATCTGGGATCGCATGTTCGGGTCATTTGTACCCGAGGATGAGAAGCCGGATTACGGCTTGGTTCACAATCTGGGCAGCTTTAATCCGATCCGGGTCGCGTTCCACGAATATGTCGGTATTCTGCGCGATGTAACGCAGCGCGGCATCACCTGGCGCGATCGTTGGAACTATGTGCAGAAACCACCGGGATGGAGCCATGATGGCAGCCGCGACACCTCCGAGGATATCAAGCGGCGGCACGTTGAGGCGAACCCTCACCTGCGGGGCAAACCGGGATTATAAGCCATGATGCGCTTGGATCAGGCACTGGTGACCCGCAATTTGGCGCAAAGCCGTTCGCGCGCGGCGCAACTGATTGATGCAGGCGTGGTGCTGGTTAATGGGCGTGTGGTGGGGAAGGCGTCGGTCAAGGTCGCGCCCGACGATACCCTGTCCCTGACGCATGATCCGATCCCGTGGGTCAGCCGCGCCGCGCTGAAATTACTGCATGCGTTGGAAACATTTGCATTGGTGCCGCAGGGCGATTGCCTTGATCTGGGCGCGTCCACCGGCGGCTTTACGCAGGTTCTGCTGGCACATGGCGCGGCGCGGGTTTTTGCGCTGGATGTGGGGCGCGACCAACTGCACGCGGATGTGGCGAATGACGCGCGCGTCGTGCGTTTGGACGGCGTAAACGCCAAGGATATAAGGCCCGACCTGCTGCCGCCGCTGGATTGGATCGTTACGGATGTCAGCTTTATCTCGCTGGAAAAGGCGCTGCCGGCTGCGCTGATCCTTGCCAAACCGGGTGCACGATTGGTGGCGCTGGTCAAACCGCAGTTCGAGGTGGGCCGCGCCAATGTGGGTAAGGGCGGTATTGTAACAGACCCCGATGCCCGCGCCGCTGCCCTGACGCGGATTGAGGGGTTTTTGACCGCCGCAGGCTGGGGCCAGTTGCGCAGCACCGCCAGTCCGATCACAGGGTCGGACGGCAATGTGGAATATCTGCTGACGGCCGTACGCGAATAGATGGTCGTGCGCGGGGATTTCGCCCCGCGCAATAGATTATAGCGATGCAGCCAGTTCCGAGCCTTGCTTGATCGCGCGCTTTGCATCCAGTTCCGCAGCGACATCCGCACCGCCGATCACGTGGACAGTGCGGCCCGCCGCCTGCAACTGATCGGCCAAATCGCGGAAGCTGACCTGACCGGCACACATGACGATGGTGTCCACCTCGACCCAGCGCGGGTTTTCGCGGGCCTCACCCGAGGAGACTTGAATCCCCTTGGGGCCGATCTGCTCGTAGTTGACGCCAGCGACCATCTGCACGTCCTTCATTTTCAGCGCAGCGCGGTGGATCCAGCCGGTGGTTTTACCAAGTCCGGCGCCCGGCTTCTTTGCCTTGCGCTGCATCATGGTGATCGCGCGGGCAGGGGCCTCGGGCTGCGGCCCCTCGGGGCGCAGACCTCCGGCGGACTCAGCAGGATCACCAACGCCCCATTCGGCCAGCCATTCGTCCAGATGCAAGGTTGGGCTCTCGCCCTTTTGCGCCAAGTATTCCGACACGTCGAACCCGATGCCGCCGGCACCGATGACCGCGACGCGCTCACCCACTTCGGCCTTGCCGCGCAGCACATCGACGTAGCTGACGACGTTATCACCGTCCTGCCCGTCGATGCCCGGATCGCGGGGCAGAACGCCGGTGGCGATCACCACCTCGTCAAAATCCGCCAGCGCCTCAACAGTCGCCTCGGTCCGAAGGCGCACGTCGACGCCATGCACATCCAGCATCCGGCGGAAGTAATCGACCATGTGCCAGAATTCCTCCTTACCCGGAACCTGCTTGGCCATGTTCAACTGACCGCCGATTTCGGAGTCCTTTTCAAACAGCGTAACCTTGTTGCCCCGCTCCGCCGCGACAATGGCGGTGGACAGGCCGGCCGGACCCGCGCCAACGATCGCAACGGTTTTGGCGGTGCTGACGGGGTCGTAATTCAGAACCGTTTCGTGACAGGCGCGTGGGTTTACCAGGCAACTGGTCAGCTTCATGGAGAAGGTGTGATCCAGACACGCCTGATTGCACGCGATGCAGATGTTGATCTGGTCGGATTTACCCTCGGCCGCCTTGCGCATGAAATGCCCGTCAGCCAACCAAGGCCGCGCCATCGACACCATGTCGGCGCACCCATCGGCCAGAACGCTCTCGGCGGTTTCGGGATTGTTGATGCGGTTGGATGTAATCAGCGGGATCGACACCGCACCCATCAGTTTTTTCGTAACCCATGTGAACGCGCCACGCGGAACCGAGGTGGCGATGGTTGGCACGCGGGCCTCATGCCAGCCGATGCCGGTGTTGATGATGGTGGCGCCTGCCGCCTCAACCGCCTTGGCCAGCGTGACAACCTCCTGCCACGTTGATCCATTGGGGATCAGGTCGATCATGCTGAGGCGATAGATAATGATGAAATCGGTGCCGACGGCTTCGCGCACGCGGCGCACCACCTCAACAGGTAAGCGCATCCGGTTTTCGTAGCTGCCACCCCACCGGTCTGTCCGCTTGTTGGTGTGAGTGACGAGGAACTGGTTCAGGAAA
>Ga0209309_10003485_pt1 | contig 13564 bp, 12 predicted proteins | sample COGITO_mtgs_1204_2_FD_184807 | JGI IMG/M metagenome (GOLD analysis project Ga0209309, IMG submission 184807) | Pelagic marine microbial communities from North Sea - COGITO_mtgs_120412 (SPAdes) (version 2) | ecosystem: Environmental > Aquatic > Marine > Epipelagic ...
CCTCGCTTTTTGCGAATAGTGTGGATCGTCTCGTTCGTCTTTGACGTACCCTTGCGCGGAAAGCACATTTGTTGACGCGCGCTCACCTTGACTGTTTTTGTTTTTGCTCAAAAGGTGATGATTTCTTTTGGTTGTGTTACTGAGAGTACTACTCTCGGCGGGGTCTCCTCCTCCAAACAACCAGTTTGGCGCCATTTCTTTCTTTCTGTGTGTGTGTATGTGTTGTTTACTCTCTAAATCTACACACACACACACACACACACGCGAACACCCTCGAGCGCGCGCTTTGTTGTTCTTTCTTGTTGTGAAGATGCTGTTGAAGGCAAAAGTTTTGTGTGGACCTTTTTTTTTGGTAGAACCCTAAACGAGAATTTTTCCTCAATTTTCCTCTGTTGATTGAGATTCCATCAAAAATCATTCTTGGCACCTTCTTCTTCATCAAATTTTTCTTCAAAAACGAAGAGAGAGACACATTTCCTCCACAACTCTCTATAAGTCACTCTCTCGAAACACACACACACGTTCACCGTCAGTCGTCATAATAGTACTACGCTTCTTCTACAAATATATAATCTCTTTTATACTCCCTTCTTCTTACGGCGTTTAAAATAATACTGAGTATTATAGTAGTAGTATTAAATATGACGACTGAAGAAGAACAGAGTGGTAAAGGTGGAAATGATGGTGAAGAAGTGAAAAACGAAGAACGTGCCGTTTATGATTTCAGAAATGCAACGAGAAATGAACGCGCGGTGCACTCAACTGCAACTGAACTTCAAACGAGAACACGAGGAGAACGTGAAAGAGAAAGAGAAGATGAGAGATTCAATCGAGCGTTTAACGAAAATTAAGGACGATTTGATGAAAAGTTTAACGTTGATGACGAAAGAAAGAGACTCGTTTCGAGAGAAGGCGATGGGAGAGAAGTTGTTACGTTTTCCTTCTTTAAACATCAAAGAAGAAAAGAGAGACGAAAGAGACGATTTTTACGATACTAACACTGAAATTAACGACGACGACGACGAATTTAAAGAAGAAGAAGAAGAGTATTCTTTTGACGACGACGGTGGTAAAAACAACGAGGATACTCAAACTCTCGTATCGCGAGCGCGATTTCAAAAATTACAAGCCGAGTTGATGATTTATCGCGAAGCGGCGGCAAAGTATCGAAAGGAGAAAGAGGTGGCGCTTTCAAAATTAGAAAAGTACGAAAGAAAACAACAACAGCAGCAGCAACAACGACAACAAAAGCGAGGAGGAGGAAAAGAAGAGAATACTGCGAAGAGAAAGCGGCCGCACTCTCCGGCTTCGAAGTACGCCGTGTTCGCCGGCGAAGTTTACACGACCAAAGACGAAGAGCTCGAAGAGATTGGGAACAGACGACGAGGAAAAGACGACGAGGAAGAGAGAGAAAAACGAGAACGACGACGACGGGAACAACAACACTCTCTTCGACACCAGGACGAGATGAACGATGTCGACGACGAGTATAGCGCTAGAAAGAAGAACGATAAGAAAACCGACGATGACGAAAAATCTTTTTCGTTCAACAGAACGGAAGACTTTTGGGCGTTTGATAAGAAGAACGAAACGACGATAAAATCTAACGCATTCGTAAATCCGCAGCGACAACAACAACAACAACAACAACATCATCATCATCAAACAGATAAACCAAAGCCGAAGAAACACGTCGACGCGTCGAAGATGATGATAATGTCGAAGAGAGCAAGTTTAGATGTAGGGGCGAGTAAAAAAGGCACCGCGGCGGCTTCAACAGCAGCAAAGAAAGGCGTTTCGAAGAAAGTTCGGGGTTTGTGGAACGACGCCATGAAGAAGAAAACGACGACGATTAGCGATACGAAGACACCACCGCCACCGCGATCGGGCGCTATGTTCGAAACGCCTAAAACGAACGAAGCGCAAATCAACGAGAACACGCCGGGAGAAGAGGAAGTTTTGGTCATCAAGAACACCCAAGAAGAAGAAGAGAAAGAAGAGAAAGAAGTGAAACGCACGAAGCAAGAACTCCGCGAAGATCATCAGCAAAAATCGAATAAATGTTTACCTGTTGACAAACCACTGCGAGAGGTGAAGTACCAAGAAGTTGTTCGTGGGAAAGAGGCGCGAAAAGAGCTCATCGGGTACGCGTGCCAAGAATGCGAAAGGTTTTACGCCGTCGCCGGTCAACTCGATCGAAGGGCGTGCGAACACGGAAGTAACGCTTTGAATAATAACACGAATAACGGGGCACCGCCAATAAACCTGGAAAATTCCCGTCATCGCGCGAAGTACGTTCCTCCGAAAGATCCGGCTGGATATTGGGATCTCGGAGGCTTCACGCAAACGCAACCGGATCCAAAGAAGAGGAAAGCGACAAAGTTCGACGAGACTCCTCCGTCGCAGGAAAATTTGTAAACTGAACGCGCAGAGGAAAGAGAGTTTATGAAAGATGTTGCGAAACATCTGAACGATCATTGATTCCCACATACTACTACTACCACTATAGAAATATAATAATAATATAATAAACGAGGCGCGAGGTACAAGAGTACTGGTAAATACTTTTTTGTATGACTATCTACTTCTGTTTTTTCAAATTGTTTTATACATCTACTCTCCTTTGTCTTTGGCATCTGGCGGTGGTGGCGGCGGAAACATAGAGTACACGTTCAACATGCTCAAAACGACCCCTAAGGCTCCTACGTTCCTCTTCTTCATCGGAATTTTCTCCAAAAGCGCCAACGCTAACAACGCTTGCAAGGTGTTGGTCGTGATGGCGGTAAACACTGGCTTGGCAACCTTTGCGATTTCTTGTTTTCTATCCTCGTCGTCGTCCGCTTCCGCGACATCTCTCACACATTTTCCTAACTCGTTCGCGCTTTGGTACAACCCAGCTACTGACCCGACGAACCACCCGTAATATGAGAGCTTTTGACACAGTTCGGTTATTTGCTTGTTCGTGACTAAACCGGTCGCGCCTAAGAATACGATGTGATCGAAAGCCATGTACGCCGACATTCCAATCGCTTTTGAGTACGCCACTAACACTTTCGCTTGATTCCCAACCGGTGGATTTTCAATCACCGGGAGTAAAAACTCCACCTCTTTGAAAATCCGAAATGGTTTCCTCGCGCTCCCAAACGATTTTTGCAAATTCAACGCGTTCCCGGGCGTTCCGTTGGACGTAAACATGGCTAAATACTGCAACAACGCCAAGGTTTTATCCTTCCCGTCTGATTTCGCGAGCAAACCTTTCATTCTGTTTGAGAATATAATCACCGAGTTCTTTTCTGGAAGTAAATCTTTTAACGAAGAGAGAAGCAGAGAAGAAGAAGAAGGCTGATGGTTGGTGGTGTTGTCCATAATTTTCCGCTCCGTCGTTTTTGACGATGATGATGATGATGATGATGATGATGAGATTGGAGATCTCAATATACTCACGAACCGACGCAAGCTTCTCTTTTTTAACACGAAGAACGATTCTTTCTCGCTCCTTTAGGTCCGTTCAACACACACGCGCGCGCACGCAACAGATGAAAGGAGAGGAAGACTAAGACTACGACGACGACGAAGAGAGTATACGTGTGGGTGATACTATTGGAGAATTCAAACTTGTTCTCAGCAAAAAGAGATGTTTTTTTAATTTATTGATTTTGTGCTGCGACGAATGAAGGAGAAGAATAGGACGTATTTTGGGTACCACTGGAAAACTGGTACAAAATAAATAATGTAAATAATTATACATTCATTCGCGCAATCTACCGTATGTAACTCTCTGTACGAGTGCTATTGTCTACCCCTCGTCATCTCGTCATCGTCGGGGTCGACGCTTTTTCATATGCCAAAATGTCTTCGTCTTCATCGGTGCCGACAAAGGCATTCTCCCAAGCGAGCGCTTCGACCGCACTCGGTCTTTTACTCGGATCGACGCTTAAACACTTCGCGATGAGTTTGCAAAACGCCACGGGTTGACGACCAGATAAATCTTCGATGATCTTCTCCGTAAGCGTCGTCGATTGGATGATTTCGTTTTGATTCTTCACCAAGTCGCCGTAGCGTTCTCGCATATTTTTTTCTTGCGAAGGCGCGAGACGAAAGTCAGGATAAGTGAGCATCTGTGTGAGAATTTTCGCATCGAGTTCGAGCTCGGTTTGGTTCAAGCGATTTAATTCGGTTTCGGACATCGCCATCGCTTTCTGCTTCGATTTTGTCGTCATGTTCTCTCCGGCATCTAAAGAGTCCGCGAAGATTTCTTTTCCCGTGCACAGAAAGTACATCGCAATGGCAAATGCAAAGATGTCAATTTTCGCATACGTTTCCATCGATACCTGTTCGCCGTCGTTGTCGTTGATTCTTTCGCCGTCGGACGAGGTCGCAGGTAATTCGTATTTCCCGAGCAAAACTTCTGGAGCTTGATACCCAGGCGTTCCGCTGCTTGGATCGTACTCGATAGAACAGACCATATTTTTTTTCCCGCCGCTTTGAAATGAACCCCCGTCCTCTTCTTCGTTCGTTGTGGGAACGATTTCCGGAAAGTACAACTCACACGCCGTTTGTGAATGCGCGACACCGAAATCTATGATGGTTGCTTTTCGATTGAAATCCTCTGCGCCTTCTCTACCTCTGATGAGAATGTTGCCAGACTTGATGTCGCGATGAATTACGTTACGTTCGTGACAATGTTTCAACGCGTGCAAAATACGACGGGCCATCGCGCGGCACTCTCTCGGCGTCAATCGTCCTAATTTTCTCGCCTCATGCGCATTTTCTCCGTGATCTTTCAACAACAAGTACGATTCGTTCCTATCGGATTCGAGAAAGGCCGCAATAACTTCAACAATCGCTGGATGTTTCGGTAGCGTAGCTAACACGGCCGTTTCGACTTTCCCAAACCCGTACCCGTCTCCTTGAGGAGCATCGAAAGCGTCTCGGCCCGGAAAAGGCGCAGAACACTTCAAAACAGATTCACCCTGCGTAAAGAAGTCCGTTTTACTCAACGCGAGCGATGATAAATTGCTTGCGGCATCTTTCTGCGCTGAAAATACGTCCGAAAATGTACCTTCGCCAACAATTGTGGTTGGAGACTTCTCGTAAAAGAGCTTTCCCAAGGCGGTACCGTACAACGCCATCGCTTCTTTTTTACTTTCTTTTGCAAAAAATGTACCCTCAGTATCAAATACAGGGGTGCTTGATGCTAAGCGTTCTCTAACTTTCTCTTCGAGAGCGAGTTGTTCTATCGTCGTCGGCGCGTACCGTTTTGAAGAGATGGCGGCGAAGTAGCTATTTCGACGTCGTCGCGCAACTTCTCTGACTTTCGTTTCCTTTTCTCGTTTCTCCGATTCGGGGTTCAGTGCATCACTGCTACTGCTACTGCTACTATTATTGGTGCTTTCTTCCTCTACAGTGGATGATGATGATAACGGTGTAGCAATCGCATCGTACCTCTTGTTGTCTAACGCTCGATCCCACGGGTGTAACTCATCGTCGTAACTTAACGCCCACTGATTGAACTCTTTCTTTAATTCGTCCACTTTTTTTCCATCAAAAACTGCAGCCGCTGTCGAAGATGTTTCTCTCGTTTGCATCGCTTCGACTTGTTTAGGCACCACATAGCCTGTCGAAGAAGAAGGACCGGGTGATGATGATTTCCCAGACGACGGTTCAGTTTCGAACAACCGCTGAGGTGGAGGTGATGATGATGGTCGCGGAATGATGTTACTTTTAATCTGCTGAGAAGAGAACGCGACGTTTGAATCTTCCATCTGTTTCAAAAACGGGTTGACTTCTTCCTCTTCTCTCCGTCGTAAAATTTCTTGTTGTTCCCGCTGGTGCTGGTCTTCGCTCCGTCTAGGAGGTCTTGGCGATTTATTTCTAACCGCCGCGGTTTGCGGGGTATCGAATGCAAACGTGATCGGTTGGAGAGATGCATCATCGCCGTTCTCTTCTCGTTTACCCCTTTCTCCTCTTTTCTTTGCGAATGTGGAGAAGAACGCTCCCGCGGCGACTGTGGTGACCACCGTCGCGCCGAACGCGCAATACGAAAGCCAAGTGGAAGAGGGTGTTGGTGGTGGTGATTGATCGCGAGAAGAAGATACGGATATGACTGCTTTCGCATCCTTCTGCTTCGTATTCGTCGTCGTATTCTTCTTCTTCGTCTCTTTCTTCTCCTTCTTCTTCTTCTTCCTTTCTTCTTCTCGTCGTTCTCCGGTGAACCGCTTGAGAATATCAATATCGATTATTTTCACCTTGACTTTCATCGCTTCTCGAAACGAAGGTACGAACTCGTTCTTCTTCGACGATAAAGACGGCGACGACGACGACGATTTCGTATCCGCTTTCTTCTTCTTCTTCGCGCTTCTTCCGCTTCCATCGGTTGTTCTGCTTCCGACGGGTAAACTCCAAACACTTCGAATTTGCATTTTCATTTTTGAAATAAAATTTAAAGCGTATCTATCTGTGAATGCTTTGTGGACGAATAAAACGATCGATCGATATGTATCGATCTATCTCTTATCTTCCGATCTTCTGAGAAAGAAGATCGCAGACGCAAAGAAGATCAGAGACGTTCTTCGTCTCTTCACTCGTTGTTGTTCGTCGCGTTTTCACTTTTGATGCGAATTGTGTTATTTTGAGGAGGGGAGAAGAAAGAGATATTTTTTTTAAAGTCGTCTTTTATTTAAACCAAAAAGAGTCGAATTTTTGTTTTGTCTGTGTTTTTTTTACGAACTGAGACTCTCGTTTCCGATCATCACAATCATCACACACACAATGAGCAGTCGAAACGTTTTACGACGAGGTTTGAAAACCTCCTCCTCTTTCGCGCAGTCGTTGCCGGCTTTGAAAGAGCGATCGGCGGCGGCAGCAACGACGAAACCGTCCATTTTCTCCCAAATCTTCGGTGGATCGGCGACGAAGCAACCGCCGATGGACGAACCTATGCCGAATGTTATCATTCCCGAAAGCCCGATCTACCCGAAAGAAGCGCCAAAAACTTTGGTCACGACGCTTTCAAACGGGGCCACGATTGCCTCAGAAAACACTCCCGGGGCGACCATGGCCGTCGGTTTATACTTGGAAAGTGGAAGTAAGTACGAGCAGCCGTACATGTCAGGCGCTTCGCACATGCTCGAAAGAATGGCTTTCAAAGCGACGACGAACAGAACGAACTTTCGAATTACGAAAGAGGCGGAAGTGATGAGCGCGAGTTTATTAGCCGCGGCGTCGAGAGAACAAATGTCTTACACCGTGGATGCGTTAAAAACGCATTTACCAGAGGCAGTGGAGTTGCTTTGCGATTCGGCTTTGAATCCGAAGCTCGCTAACCACGAAGTCGCGAAGATGGCGAAAGACTTGAAGAAAGAAATCGAAGAGCTCAAAACGAATCCGCAAGCTATGTTGATGGAGGCTGTGCACTCGACGGCGTACGACGGAGGATTAGGAAACGCACTTTTAGCCTCGCAAGAATCTATAGACGCGATTGACGGCGACGCTTTGCGCGAATTCATCGCCGAAAATTACGTCGCACCGAGAATGGTCTTGGCGGCTTCGGGCGCGGATCACCAAGAGTTGGTGTCCATCGCGAGTCCAATGTTGGAGACTGTCAGTAAAGGTTCGGCGACGACGACGAGCAAAGAAATTCCGTCCAAATATATGGGCGGCGACTTTCGAGTGAAGAATGAATCTCCACTCACGAGTTTAATTTTAGGTTTTGAATTCCAAGGAGGATGGAGAGACGCGAAGCGATCCACGGCGGTGACTGTTTTATCCATGCTGCTTGGAGGTGGTGGATCCTTCTCCGCGGGTGGTCCGGGAAAAGGAATGTACTCTAGATTGTACACGCGCGTGCTCAATAGATACGGATGGGCTCAAAACTGCACGGCATTTCACTCGATTTACAACGACACCGGCATCGTAGGGATTTCCGCCATGACGGATGGACAACACGTCAACGATATGATCGCCGTTATGGCCGAGGAGTTATCCGCGGTTGCAAACGCGAGCCAAATCACGGACGAAGAAGTCGAGAGAGCGAAGAACGCGACGATTTCTTCAATTTTGATGAACTTGGAATCCAAAGCTGTCGTCGCCGAAGACATTGGAAGACAAATGTTGACGTATAACCACAGAAAATCGCCGGAAGAGTTCATCGCCGAAGTGAGCAAGTTGACGAAGCAAGATTTGTCAGAAGTAGCCGCGCAAATGTTAAAATCAAATCCGACGCTGTGCTTGTCTGGCGATATCGCCGGCGCTGCGCGATTCGAAACCGTCAGAGCCATGTTCTAATTTTCGATTTGATACGTATAATATATAATATAAAAGTACCTCTTCTTCAAACGCGGAATTTCGTAAAAGTGTGTGCTTTCAACGCGTTTTATTGTCGTTTGGTTGTACCGTTTGTTGTACTTTTGTTTCAATTAAAATTCTACTATTTTAAGCTCGTGCTTATGCGATCATAAACACTACCAGTTGTTTAATCTATTTTCTCTCCAGCCTCCTCACATCTTCTCTCTCCTTTCTCTCTCTCTCTCTCTTCTCGAACACCCACCAATTTTTATTAGTTATCTTATTAGTTTTTTATTCCTCGGCAGCGGCGGCTTCCGGCTTCGCTTCCTCAGCTCTCGGAATTTGTTGACCAACCTCCTCGCCAGAGTAATCGCCGTGAACTTCCATCAACTTCGTTACGTCGAACTTCGGCGTCTTCAACATTTTCACCTTTCTCAAATAGACGTTTTGCAACGGGTAGATACCCGAGCACGACTTTTCAATCTCTTTACCGATAACTTCCGGGATAAATTTCAAAACCAACTCCTTCAAGTCACACGATTCGCACTCTCTCTTGATAATTTCAACCATCTTCGCGCGAATCTTACGGATTTGCGCGGATTGAGCGTAACAAGTTCTCTTCGTTTGGTCTACGCGACGCTTGGTGAAACCGATGCAAAACACGCGCATCGTGTACCCATCCGTCGTCTTCACGTCGACGAAGCACTCAATCAAAGAAAACCATTTTCTGACTAAGGAGCGGATTTTATCCGTGGTGAAGTCCATACCGTAGAAGTTCGTCAAAACGTTCTTACCCTGAACGTCCTCGCACTTCAAGAACATTTTGCGGAACGCTTGATCCTCGTCTTGGTTCAAGTCCGCCAACGAGCACTCAAAGATTCTCCCCTTCAAACCATCCGAGGCAATCTTCGTACCTTGCGTTCTCGTTTGCGGCGTCTTACCGACGTTGCGAACGGTAAACATGGACGGAGCCTTGATGTCATACCAATCCTTCTTGGAGAACGGATCGACACTGTTTATTGTTCAAATACGCGAAAATAAGAAGAGAGAAGAAGAGCAAAATATGCGGTTAGTAAATTGGAAAGAAAAGAGAGCAGAGGAAGAAAAAAGGGCTAAAAACTGATGAGAACGCGCGCGTAAATTTCTCTGAGAGAGAGAAAAGAAACCGCGATGGTGCGAAGGTAACGCGTGACTGCAAACGCTCGAAAGGCATCGGGCAACACACGATGAATAGAATTCACCCGTTTCGGAAACCATCCGTTCGTCTGTACTCTACGCGCGCGCGCGACGACGACGACGAAAAGAGAATTTTTTCTTCCTTTTCTTTCTCCTCCCGTGTGTTTCGCGCAGTTAACAAGCCCTCTCGTCTTGAAAAACGTAAATGCACGCGCTCACAGACATCGTGCGAAGAACCCAATCGGGTAAAAACGCGCGCAACACGCGAGTAATTACTCAGTGCAGACGCACATCTCAACCAGATTCTTCGCGGATGCGCGCATCCTCGTCGTTCGAGCGCGTTTTTCACGCTTTCCTCCCAAAGAGCACCCCATCGCGCACCAACGCGCACAGAAAAAAAAACGAACGCGTAAACCCGCTTTCGAAGAAAAAGGGCAACTCGCGATATTTCTATCCGAGACAACACGAGCTAATGGTAACTTACGCTTTCTTCTTCGAGCCTTTCTTCCCTTTCGAGAGTCTTTTATTCTTTCCGACGGCCATAATGTACGTTCGCGTCAAAACTATGATGCAGGCAGGAGGAGATGTGCAAAGCAGTTTTTTTTTTCACTTTTTTTGCGAGAGGGGACGGCCCGCACAGGTGGCCCAACCACAAACCTCCTCTTTCGCTTTTTATTTAATTCAGATAGAATTCTCTCCATACTTTTGTTTGGTGCTTGAACGACGACGCACGCGTGAATAGCATTGAAAAGAAGAAACAGAAACGAATTAAACAACATCACATCATGTCGTCGTCCTCTATTGCGATGATGCCGAGCGCATCCTGCTCGTTTCGTCATCAACAGAAGAAGAAGCAGCCGCCAACGAAAAAACAATTCCACCAACAAAAAGAAGGAGATAAAAAGCGCGCGACGAAAACAAAAGTGCACGCTTTACCTCCACCGCAACCGCCGAGAGGTCCAAACAGAAGTCCGGGAGGGCCACCTGGTCGACCACAATCACCACCGTCGTCGGCATCCTCTGGTCCTGGAAAGAAACCAGGAGGCGGTTTAATCATCCCCGGCATGGAAGATTTCCCCACGGATGTGATACCAGGAATGTCTGCGCCCGGAGGGTACGCCGGAGGCGGGGGCAAACAAGGCCAAGTCATATCCATGCCTGGAAGTCAACCAGGACAGCAACAGTTTGGCAGATCACCGCCTGCCGGTGGTAACGAATACGACGCAGAAACCGGTGCTTTGAACCCAGACACGCCGATGGGAGGCGTCAAGTTTGGTACGAACGACAGCGGAGGCGGCGGCTCGAAACCAACATATTTAGCTCCCGGGCAAGAAATGGCGGGTTCTTACGAGCAGCAGTATAAACCGCCACCGACGTTTGAAGAGCAAAAAGTAACCGATGAGTTGGATACGAATCAGATGATCATGATGCTTCGTCAACGCGCTGGACATTGGTTCCAGTTGGCAAAGTATATTCCAGCGTTGCAAAAAGCGGGATACATCCCAGACCAAATTTTTGACGAAACTGGCATTGAAAACAAAGAACAAGTGCTGTGGCAAACGTGGCTGTCAACGTATGCGTCTTTGAAAGCATCTAAAGATTTTCCGAGCGAATTGCTTCCGTACTTTGAAACGGAATATTCAGGCTCTCCGTGCTTGAGTCAGATCAACTTTTTACCGAGCGGTAAAAGAGACGCGGCTGCCGAGTTCATCGCCAGGAGAGAGTTCACAGAAGAACAGTCGCGAGAATTGGTAAGAGCGTACGAAATTCGCGACGGTATGGCTGCAATCGCGAAAGATTTCGGAAAATCACCCGGGGAGTGCTTGGCGTTCAAAATTTGGAGAGATATTCAAGAGTTGCAAAGATACGAAGGCGTGGACAAAGCGGAATCGATGCGCGACCGCGGTTTGCAATACGCAGAGACGGATAAATCGAAAGGAAGATTGGAATCCGCGACAGAAATGTTCAGAATGGAAGCTACTGGTGAAGTTAGTAATCTCGCGGCGGCGAAAGCTGCGAATGCGGAAAGCCGATTAATGGCGGTGCAACCGGTGTCCTCCGTGCGATTGGACTTTGAAGAGGTCGAGTTTAGACCAGTTGCAGTCGTGGGTGCGTACAGTAAGTTGACGACAAAAGCAATCAAGCTCGCGCAAGTGGTGGAAAAAGTCGGGACGAACGATCCCAGTAACATATTTAAAACGTTTAGACCGCAAGGAACTTCAGACTGGATGGCGGTGCCGAACTGGGAGGCGTTGGAGAACTCGAAGGAACCGATCGCCACATTCGTTGGGAACACCGCGAAAGAGTTGCCAAACATCGATGGTTTAAGTAACAAGTCGGAAGCTGCTATGCTCATTATCGATCGAGGGAGCACTTCGGCTTCGCCTGCGCATTATTATTTACTCGCGAAGAAATCCTCTGTCGTTTTGAGCGGTGCGGGCGAATCGGAAACCGTCGCCATTCAATCCGGGGCGGAAGTATTACAGATGGAAAAGAGTGGCGCGTCTTTGACGGTTTTGGGGAGAGTTGTCGTTGCAATCAGAGCTCCATCGGCAGGGGGCGATGGAATGACGACAGATGCGCCAATCGGATGAATATATACATATGTATATAAAAAATATAAATAAATACAGAAGAGGAAAAGTAAACAAGGTTGACCATATCATAGGTTTTAGCTGTGTTTCAAAACACGACGTGTAAGGAATGAACAAATGAACAAACAATAAGCATTTAAAACAATAAAACAAGCAATCAAAACCATGAAGAAAAATAAACGCTCGTCGAAAGTGAGCGGGAAGCCTCTCGCTCTCACTTGGTTGTGTCTCTCTCCACCGACGGACTCTAAAACGTACTTTTCAAATACTCGTATTCGTATTCTTATTACTTCTCACTTGCTTTATTATTTACTTCTTCTTTCTCGGCTTTGCCGGCGGTTTCAGCGGCTGCGCGATTAATTCGACTAATTCCGCATCTTGGAGTGATTTTTCGCTCGAAACGTCTTGTTGCATCATTTCAACCGCTTTCGTAATTCTGTCGTTCCCTTTACCCATGACTAAGATGGTCGTTTTGACGTGCGCCACGTATTCACCAGTCTTTTCGTACAACACCGGGTACGGAACCAACAAATCGTGTTTCAAGCACTCGGGTAAACCAGCCTTGGCGCTCAAACCTTCGAGATATCTCGCCGCAAAAGGAAAAGAAGGAAATCTGTTGCAAATATCGGAGAACACGCCGCGAGACGCTTTCATTTTAAGAGAGTACGACTTCTCCAACGCTCTCTTGTATACCTGCGTCTCTTTTTCATCCTTTTGGCTGAGTTTACCTTCACCCGTAGTCATCACAATATCGAGGCCGAAAACGTCATACAAAGCAATCTCGTGATCGTCTGCTTTCGTTTCTGGAGTTTTCTTCAGCAACACAACCTTGTTGCCGTCGATGGCGAAGCGCTTCATGTTGTGCGAAAGCACGCCTTCGACCAAGTGAACTCCAAAATCTTCGGCTACTTTCGTAATCGCGTTCGAAACATCCGTTGTCGTCTTACCCGGTCTCAAAACTCTCCCCGCAACTTCTTGAGCAACAATGCACGCTTTAATGACGTCCGCTTGTTTCCCGGTGATTTTTTCGTTGCCGCCTTCTTTCTGGCACACGATGGTAACCGCTTGGTGCGCGACGTAGCCGTCGATGTGCGCTCCCAAATCGATTTTGACAGCCTGTCCTTCCTCGAGGACGTCTTTATTCTCCACCTCTGGGCAGTTGTACGACACTTGTTCATTTACAGAAACGCACGTCGGTATCGCGACGCCTTTCTCCACTTTAGCACCTTCGACTTTCTTGTTGTAATATTTCGCGCACTCCGTTTCCAAGTGCTTATCACCGGCGACGCAAATGTCCACGATTTTCTTACCCGGAACGATCATCTTTATCACTTCCGTGAGTGCAGCTGTTTGTTTTTTCATTAATGATACAGCGTGCATGCGTTGTCAGTCAAGAGTTTTACGCAGAGTATTGTTTTCACTCTTCGTCTGAAAAGGGCGGCTGAAAAGTATTTCGAATCGGTCCTCCTCACGAAACAAAGACGAGAAGAAAAAAGAAGAGTTTAATA
>Ga0209309_10003486_pt1 | contig 13564 bp, 10 predicted proteins | sample COGITO_mtgs_1204_2_FD_184807 | JGI IMG/M metagenome (GOLD analysis project Ga0209309, IMG submission 184807) | Pelagic marine microbial communities from North Sea - COGITO_mtgs_120412 (SPAdes) (version 2) | ecosystem: Environmental > Aquatic > Marine > Epipelagic ...
TTTAGAAGAGTTAATCCCTGCCAAATGTTGGATAGCACCAGAAATTCCAATTGCTATATATAAGTTTGAAGCAACAGGCTTTCCTGTTTGCCCAACGTGCTCACTATGAGGTCTCCAACCCATATCGCTCACTGGCTTAGAACATGCTGTTGCAGCACCTAAAGTTTCAGCTAGATCTTCTATCATTCCCCAGTTTTCAGGTCCTTTAAGTCCTCTTCCTCCAGAAACAACTATTTCTGCATCGGCAATAGTTACTTTATCTTTCGCTTTATCTACACTTATAACATTAACTGAAAAATCTTCTTCAGATAAGTTTGGAGAAAAATCTTCAGCAGTTGCGCTTCCCTGAGATTCTTTTAAACCGAATGCATTTTTAGAAACACCAACAATCTTTACATCGGTATCTATTTTTGTAAAACTGAATGCTTTATTGGTAAAAGCTGTTCTTTTAACAACAAATGGACTCCCACTTTCTGGAAGAGATACTACATTAGAAGCGTATCCCGCATTTAAATGTACAGCTAAAAGTGGCGCTAAGTACTTACTGTTTGCGCTTTGGCTTACAACTACTACCTTAGTTCCTTCTTTTTCTGCTGCTTGTTTAATAGCATCGGCATAAGCTTCAGCATTAAAGTCTTTTAATTTTGAATTATTAACTTTTAGCACTTTATCTACTCCGTAAGTACCTAGTTCAGATACATCATCGGCATTAAAAGTGATTCCAGTTACTGATGTTCCAAGCATCTGAGCAACTTCCTTAGCATAGGAAGCAACCTCTAAAGATGCTTTTTTAAATTTTCCTTCTTCGGATTCTATATAAACTAAAACTGACATGTTTTTTATTTTTATTTAATGATTCTTATTCGAATTAATTAGCTGATAATTGATTTTAAAACCAATTATCTTAGATTACTTTAGCTTCTGTATGAAGAAGTTGAATTAATTCGTCTAAATTATCGGGATCCACTAATTTCACAGCACCTTTAGGAGCGGGTTTTTCAAATTTTTCTGCTTCGGTTTGTACAGTAACTTCAACAGGTTCAACCACATTTAATGGTTTCTTTCTGGCCATCATAATTCCTCTCATATTAGGAATTCTAAGATCGCTTTCTTCAACCAATCCTTTTTGACCACCAATAACCAATGGCAATTTAGCACTAACAGTTTCTTTACCACCGTCTATTTCTCTAACCGCTTTAGCTTCGGTTCCTTCAACTTCAATTCCAATACAAGTGTTCACAAAGTTAGCTTTTAATAAAGCAGCTAACATTCCAGGAACCATTCCTCCATTATAATCTATAGATTCACGTCCCGCAATAATAAGGTCGTATCCACCCTCCTTTGCAACATTCGCCAATTGCTTAGCTACTTGAAAACCATCTGTTGCAGGAGTGTTTACTCTAATTGCATTATCTGCACCAATCGCCAATGCTTTACGCAAAGTAGGCTCAGTTTCTGCGCCTCCAACGTTAATAACATCTACCGTTGCTCCTTGTTTTTCTTTAAACCACATTGCACGGGTAAGACCAAATTCGTCATTCGGATTTATTACAAATTGCACTCCGTTAGTATCGAATTGCGTATTGTTATCTGTAAAATTAATCTTTGAAGTAGTGTCTGGCACATGACTTATACACACTAATATTTTCATCTATATTTTCTTTTTAAATGATTTTTTTTTTACAATCACGAAGATAGGCAAATTTATATACAATTTACTATGCGTGCATAGTAAATATTTTAACCATTAGATACATCATAAACTTTTTTGAATTACTATTTTTGTTTTTCTTAAGCGATACATTTAACATTACAGAGATATAGAATGAAAACAATTCAGTTTAGAGAAGCTATTCAGCAGGCCATGAGCGAAGAAATGCGCAAGGACGATACCATTTATTTAATGGGTGAGGAAGTAGCCGAATATAATGGAGCTTACAAAGCGTCTAAAGGTATGTTAGATGAATTTGGCCCAGACCGCGTAATAGATACTCCTATTTCTGAGCTTGGTTTCTCCGGAATTGGAATTGGAAGTGCAATGAATGGAAATAGACCTATTATAGAGTTTATGACCTTCAACTTCGCACTTGTAGGGATAGACCAAATTATTAATAACGCAGCAAAAATGCGTCAAATGAGTGGTGGGCAATTTAATATTCCTATCGTTTTTAGAGGACCAACAGGTTCTGCTGGTCAATTAGCTGCAACTCACTCTCAGGCTTTTGAGAGCTGGTTTGCAAATTGTCCAGGCTTAAAAGTAATTGTACCTTCTAATCCTTACGATGCAAAAGGATTGCTAAAAGCAGCTATTCGCGATGATGATCCAGTGATCTTTATGGAAAGTGAGCAGATGTACGGAGATAAAGGTGAGGTGCCGGAAGATGAGTATGTAATTCCAATAGGAGTGGCAGATATTAAAAGAGAAGGAACAGACGTTACTATTGTATCTTTTGGAAAGATTATCAAAGAAGCCTACAAAGCGGCAGATGAATTAGAAAAAGAAGATATTTCTTGTGAAATTATAGACTTACGTACGGTAAGACCTTTAGATTATGAGACCATATTAAAGTCGGTTAAAAAAACAAATAGATTAGTAATATTGGAAGAAGCATGGCCTTTTGGAAATGTTTCTACAGAGATTACATACCAAGTTCAGGAGAAAGCATTCGATTATTTAGATGCTCCAATTATAAAGATCAATACAGCAGATACTCCGGCTCCTTATTCTCCGGAATTATTAAAAAACTGGTTACCAAATAGTGAAGATGTTGTTAAAGCTGTGAAAAAGGTGCTTTACAAGTAATCTTATAGACATATCTTTGCCGCTCCATCTTAATAGATGGAGCTTTTTTTTACCCAAATATGAAATATACCTTTTTATTCACTTGCCTTTTTCTTAGCTTTTTCCAAGGATGGTCACAAACCAGAATTAGCGGAACTGTTGTAGATGAAGCAGGCAACCCCATTCCTTTTGTAAATGTCATCTTTCTAAGTTCTTCTGAAGGAATTACCACTACAGAGAACGGTTCTTTTTATTTAGTATCCAATCAAGACCAACCCAATGTAGAATTCTCTTATGTGGGTTATAAAACTTTAGTACTACCTCTTAAAGAAGGTGCTAATCTAAATTTAAAGATCGTACTAAAAGAAATGACCGAGTCTTTAGGGGAAGTGATGATCTATCAAGGAAAAACTTCCAAAAAGAACAACCCTGCATTAGATATCCTTAGAAAGATCTGGGAAAACAAAAGGCAGAATGGAGTAAAAAAATTCGATCAATACGAATACAGAAAATACGAAAAGCTTGAATTCGATCTTAATAAAATTGATAGTGCACTAATTAATAGCCGCATTTTTAATGGGATGGAATTCATCTTTAAAGATTTAGACACCAATAGGATTACTGGGAAAACATATCTACCAGTATTTTTAAACGAAGCGGTTTCCAAGGTTTATGGAGATAACAACTCTGGGAAGATTAAAGAAGAACTTTTAGGGAATAAGAATTCAGGTTTTAGCAACAATCAACTTTTAATTTCTACAGTTAAAGATATTTATTCGGAAATAGATATTTATGAAAACTATCTTAAGTTTTTCGACAAGAGCTTTATAAGTCCGCTTTCTACAACTGGTATCAACAATTATAATTATGTGTTATCAGACAGTTCCTTTGTTGGCGATAAGTGGTGCTATAAAATCAATTATTATCCTCGCAGGAAAAATGAATTAACCTTTAAAGGAGATTTTTGGGTAAACGATACTACTTGGGCTATTAAGAAAATAAACCTGGAAATGGCGGAAGATGCCAATGTGAATTGGGTGAAAGGTGTTTATATAGAGCAAGATTTCGATGTTTTAAATGATTCTATTTTCTTAATTACTAGGGACTTTTTTCAAGTAGATTTCTCTCTTCGGGATAAGGAATCTGCACGAGGAATCTATGGCAAAAGAACGGTGCTATATGACGATTATAGTTTCAATAATAAAAAACCCTCGCAATTTTATGACGATCGGGTAATAGAATTCAAAAAAGAAGTATATAATAGAGACGATGAGTTTTGGAAGAAAAATCGTCTTGAAGAATTAAATGGGGATGAGCGTGGTGTATATAAAATGCTAGACACCCTCCAAAATGTAAAAGCATTTAAGCGTTTATACAATTTAACAACTACTTTATCTTCAGGCTACATAGAATTTGATGGCTTCGATTATGGCCCTATTTATACCACTTTAGGCTTTAATGATGTAGAAGGATTTAGATTAAGAGGTGGTGGAAGAACTTATTTTGATGAGAATGATCCTTGGAGAATTGAAGGCTATGGAGCTTACGGCTTTAAAGACAAGCAGTTTAAATATGGAATTGCAGGTAAAGTTTTGATAGACAAAAAAATGAGGATTATTGCTTCTGCCGGAAACAGGCGCGATATAGAACAGCTGGGAACCAGTCTCACCAATACTACCGATGTGCTTGGAAGAAGCTTGGCTTCTTCCTCTTTAATTAATGTTGGAGATAACGATAAGTTGAGTTCCATTAACCTCTCGGTAATAAGTCTTGAAATAGAACCCATTCAAAATTTCACTTTTCGATTAGCTGGATCCTACAGGATTCTTCAGCCCGCATCCCCTACCTTTAGTTTAGATTTTTATTCTGATGAAGCTCTTACTCAAATAGACTCCGAGATAAATCAAACAGAAATCTCCACAATTTTCTCCTACACACCAGGAAAAGAAACTACTGGATTTGGAGTGGATAGAAATGTTATAAATGGAGGCGATTTCCCAACCCTCTTTTTAAACTATAGCTTAGGAGTTAAAGATATTTTTGAAAGTGATTTTAATTATAAGAAAATTCAATTCTTTTACAATCAGCCCTTATTAGTTGGTGGCTTTGGGAAAGCGAATGTGAGTATTGAAGCAGGGAAAACCTATGGAGAAGTACCATTAGGACTATTAAGTGTAGTGCCTGGAAACCAAACTTATTTCGCTTTATACAATACCTTTCCGTTGCTTAATTTCTATGAATTTGTAACAGATACTTATGTAGCTGCACATTTTGAGCACAATTTTAATGGACGTTTATTTTCCAGAATTCCGGTGTTACGAGATCTTAATTTAAGAGAGATTGTTGGAGTGCGAGGAGTTTATGGTGAAATTTCCGAAGAAAACAAAAACATAGATGCTTCTGGATTGCCACTTATTGCACCAGATTCTGAGCCTTATTGGGAATATAGTGTAGGAGTTGGAAACATCTTTAAATTCCTTAGAATCGACGCCCATTTTAGAGGAAATTATTTTGATAATGAAGATGCTAGATCGTTTGGAGTAACCGCTTCCTTCGGATTTCATTTTTAATATGTTCTGTAAGAGGATAAATTACTATATTTGCCGCCTGAAAAATTTGAATAAAAAAGAAAGATAATGTCAGAGACTTTTGATGTATTAATAGAGATCCCAAAAGGGAGTAGAAACAAATATGAGTATGACTTTGAATTGAAGAAAGTTCGGTACGACCGAATGATCTTTTCTTCTATGATGTACCCAGCAGATTACGGATTTATTCCTAACACGCTTGCTTTAGATAGCGATCCACTAGATGTATTGGTTTTGGTTGCAGAACCAACTTTTCCAGGGATTGTAATGGAAGTTAAGCCAATTGGAGTTTTCCATATGGCAGATGAAAAAGGACCAGATGAAAAAATTATTTGTGTACCGGTTTCAGATCCTATCTGGAATAGATTAAATGATCTGGATGATGTGAATGGTCACTTATTAAAAGAGATTGAACATTTCTTTAAAGTATACAAAGATCTTGAGAAAAAGAAAGTAGATGTTGGCGGATGGGGAAATGCAGATGAAGCTAAAGAAATAATCAAACAATGTATTGAGAGATATAAGAATTACGAAGGAGACAAGGAGAGATTCGGAATATAGTGGAATGTTTTCTTATAAATATTGAATAATTAAAAGCGATAACCCTAAAAAGTTATCGCTTTTTTATTTATCATTGATTTTGTTACATTAGCGGACATTAACTAATATTTAACTATCTCTATGGAATCAATGATTATCTATGCCCCAATTGTTCTAGCTATAATTGGTCTTATTTACATGTGGATGAAAAGATCTTGGGTCTTAAAACAGGATGCCGGAGACGGAAAAATGAAAGAAATTTCAGACCATATCTACGAAGGTGCACTAGCCTTTCTAAATGCCGAATATAAATTATTAACCATTTTTGTACTTATCGTGAGTGTTGCACTTGCAGTTGTCTCTTTTGTAGTACCAACTACACACTGGTTAATTGTAATTGCCTTTATATTTGGTGCATTTTTCTCTGCCCTTGCAGGAAATATGGGGATGAAAATAGCCACAAAAACAAACGTTAGAACTACTCAAGCTGCAAAAACAAGCTTACCAAATGCCCTAGGAGTTTCTTTTGGTGGTGGTACAGTAATGGGACTTGGAGTTGCCGGACTGGCCGTCTTAGGTCTAACTTCTTTCTTTATATTATTCTTTAATTACTTTATGGGAGGTGTTTGGACCTCTACTTCAGATATGACAATTGTTTTGGAAACTCTTGCTGGATTCTCTCTAGGAGCTGAGTCTATTGCATTGTTTGCACGTGTAGGAGGTGGAATTTATACAAAAGCTGCAGATGTTGGAGCAGATCTAGTTGGTAAAGTAGAAGCAGGTATTCCAGAAGACGACCCTAGAAACCCAGCAACAATTGCAGATAATGTGGGAGACAATGTTGGTGATGTAGCTGGAATGGGTGCCGATCTTTTTGGTTCTTATGTTGCTACCGTTCTTGCTGCCATGGTACTTGGAAATTATGTGATCAAGGATATGGGAGGGAGTATAGATGATCTTTTTGGCGGAATTGGTCCGGTTTTATTACCAATGGCAATTGCAGGTGCTGGGATTATCATTTCTATGATTGGAACTATGCTTGTTAAAATAAACAGTAATGATGCTAAGGAACATCAGGTAATGCGTGCTTTGAACATAGGAAACTGGGTATCTATAGCATTAGTAGCAATAACATGTTTTGTTTTGGTAAAATGGATGCTTCCAGAAACTATGAGAATGGAATTCTTTGGTGAAGGAATTAAAGAAATATCATCACTAAGAGTATTTGGAGCAACTATTATAGGTTTAATTGTTGGGGAGCTATTTCTTCAGTGACAGAATATTATACAGGATTAGGTAAAAAACCAATTCTTAAGATCGTACAACAATCCAGTACTGGTGCGGGAACTAATATTATTGCAGGTTTGGCAACAGGGATGATTTCAACTTTTCCTTCAGTCTTATTATTTGCAAGTGCAATTTGGGCATCTTATGCCTTTGCAGGATTTTACGGAGTTGCATTAGCAGCTTCAGCAATGATGGCTACTACGGCTATGCAATTAGCTATAGATGCTTTCGGACCAATATCTGATAATGCAGGTGGAATTGCCGAAATGAGTGAACAAGAACCTATTGTAAGAGAACGTACAGATATTCTAGATTCTGTAGGAAACACAACTGCAGCCACAGGAAAAGGTTTTGCAATTGCATCTGCAGCATTAACTTCTTTAGCTTTATTCGCAGCCTATGTAACCTTCACAGGGATTGAAGGAATCAATATTTTTAAAGCCCCTGTATTAGCGATGCTATTTGTGGGTGGAATGATTCCAGTAGTGTTTTCAGCATTGGCAATGAATGCCGTAGGAAAAGCAGCTATGGAAATGGTGCAGGAAGTAAGAAGACAATTCAAGGAAATTCCTGGAATAATGGAAGGCACAGGAAAACCACAATACGATAAATGTGTGGCGATCTCTACAGAAGCCTCTCTAAGAGAAATGATGCTTCCTGGTTTATTAACTATAGGTTTTCCATTGGCAATCGCTTTTATCCCTATGATCTTCGGAATGAACAATTTGGCTATTGCCGAAATGTTAGGAGGCTATATGGCGGGAGTTACTGTAAGTGGAGTGCTTTGGGCTATTTTTCAAAACAATGCAGGTGGAGCTTGGGATAATGCTAAAAAATCTTTTGAAGCAGGAGTCTTAATTAATGGTGAAATGACCTACAAAGGATCTGATGCACATAAAGCTGCTGTAACTGGTGACACCGTTGGAGATCCATTTAAAGATACTTCGGGACCATCTATGAACATTCTTATTAAACTTACTTGTTTAATTGGTTTAGTAATAGCACCAATTTTAGGCGGACATACTTTAGAGGAAGGAATAAATAATGTAGAACAAGCTTCTATTAATAGCACATTAGATATAGATGATGCTGAAACTAAAGAAGTAGAGATTAAAATGACTTCTGAAGGAGAAGAAACTATTGCTGAAGTTCGTGTAACTACCATGAAAGATGGTAAAACAGATGTGAAGGTAAAAACCTTTACAGGAACAAAAGAAGAAGTAGAGGCAGAATTAGATAAAATGTAATTACAATAAACATCAAATTAAAAAGGCTCCCTATGAATATGGAGCCTTTTTTTATTTTACGTTTTTAAACTTTTATCTATTCCTCCAAAAAAACGGAGTAAGTAATATTAGCACTGTAAACAACTCCAACCTTCCAATGAGCATTAAAAAAGCAGACCACCACTTACCGGCTGCTGGTAAAATATCATAGTTATTTACAGGCCCTAAACTTCCAAGAGCAGGGCCAATATTTCCAAGAGAAGATGCAGCAGCGCCAATGGCAGTTGTAAAATCTATTCCCATAAAGGCGAAAACCAATGCTCCAATTATAAAAGAGAGCATGTAAAGAATAAAAAATCCAAGAATATTAAATACAATCTCTTGCTTTATAGATCTTGAATTATAACGCACAGGTAATATCGCATTTGGATGTAGACTGCGTTTAAATTCGGTTACTCCATTTCTAATTAAAATTAAATGGCGCATCACTTTTACACCACCGGCAGTAGAACCAGCAGAACCTCCTAAAAACATTATTCCAAAGAACATCACTGTTAGAAAAGGTGTCCATAAAGTATAATCTGCACTTATAAATCCTGTAGTAGTAATAACCGTTAATACTTGAAATAAAGCATGTCTGAAGGCGCTTTCCCCTTCTCCCCAAACCATAGGATGGGTTATTGAAGAAATTGAAACGTCTGCTTGGAAATAAATTATTAAAGCAGCAACGATAGTAAAGGAGGTAATAAAAATACAATACCACTTAAACTCATCGTCATGCAGTACTTTTTGAAATTTTCCTTTAAAACTGAAATAACTCAAAACAAAATTAGAGCCTGCCAAAAACATAAAGACAATAATAATGTATTGAATTATAGGTTGGTGGTTCCAATAAGCTACACTCGCATTTTTAGTTGAAAAACCACCTGTAGAAAGGGTGCTTAAAGAGTGATTTATTGCGTCGAAAAAACTCATTCCAGCCACTTTAAGCAAAATAGTTTCAGCTAAAGTGTATAAAAAATAGATTAACCATAATCGTTTAGCCGTATCGGTTATTCTGGGTTTTAGCTTATCTGCACTAGGGCCGGGAGCTTCCGCAGAAAAAAGCTGCATCCCTCCTATTCCTAATAATGGAAGAATTGCAATTGCGAGAACTATAATTCCCATTCCTCCTATCCAATGAGTTAAACTTCTCCAGAATAAAATTCCATTTGGAATAGATTCAATATCATTAAGAATAGTTGCTCCCGTGGTGGTATACCCAGACATTGTTTCAAAAAAAGCATTTGTGAAATCTGGTATTGCTTCAGAAAAAATATAGGGCAAGGTTCCACTTAACGCCATGAAGATCCAGCCAAAAGTTACTACTATATAACCCTCTCGTTTTTTAATTTCCTTTCTATGTCCTCGGGTAAAAAACATTAGAACTGTTCCAATAAACATGGTAAGCAATGAAGCAGATAATATTTGTAAAGCCGAGCCGTCTTCATAATACCAACTAACAATTACCGCAAGTAGCATAAATCCACCATTACACAACAAGAGTAACCCCATAATGTGCAGGATAATTTTGAAGTTCATTTTTGGCATTACAAGAAGAGTTTTTCAACTTTATTGATAGATCTTGGCAAACAGCAAACAACAATTCTATCTCCAGCTCTAATCATAAATTCTCCAAGAGCAATAATACCTTCTCCATCTCTTATAATACCTCCAATAATTGCAGATCTCGGAAAATCTAAATCTTTAATTTTAGTATTACAAACTTCGGAAGTTGGTTTCACTATAAACTCTAGCAATTCAGCATTCATGTTGTTGAGCTTGGTCATGGCAACTACTTCTCCTTTCCTAATAAACCTGAAGATATTATTCGCCGCTAACAATTTTTTGTTGATAAGTGTATCTATGCCTATGGAATGGCTTAGCTGAAAATAATCCATGTTTTCTACCAAGGCTATTGTTTTTTTGACACTTTTTGACTTAGCAACCAGACAAGACATTATATTAGTTTCCGAATTTCCGGTAACTGCGATAAATGCATCCATATCATGGATGTTTTCCTCCTCAAGAAGTTCTACATTACGTCCATCACTATTAATCACTAAAGTATTGGGGAGTTCATCGGCAAGATCGAATGCTTTTTCCCTATCATTTTCTATTAGTTTAACCTTAAAATTATTTCTACAAAGATCTGCAGCTGTTTTTTTGCCAATTTTACTTCCCCCAAGAATCATTACATTTTTAATGGTTTGCTTTACTTTTCCGGTAAGTTTATAAAGCTCCTCAACACCCGTTTTTACAGTAACAAAATAAACTTGATCTCCTTCTTTAAATTGAGTATCTCCTCTTGGAATAAGAGTATACTGCGTTCCAAAACGCTGAATTGCAATAGGAACAAAATGTAATTCTGGGAAAATTTTCGCTGCTTCTTTAACGGTTTTACCCACAAAAGTTGCAGTTCGTGAAAGATTTAGCCCAATCATGGTTAAAGCACCATCTTCAAATTCGTAACTATCATCAAATGCAGATTGATTAAGCAAAAGTGCTATTTCACGAGCCGCAAGCGCTTCTGGAGAAATAAGCTCATCTATACCAAATTTATCGAATCCAATCTCTTTCTTATTATCTAAAAATTCGGTGTTGGAAATTCTGGCAATGGTTCTTTTCGCTCCAAGTTGTTTGGCTAAAACACATACAGTAATATTAGTAGCTTCACTAGAAGTTACACTTATTACCAGATCTACATTTTTAACCTGAGCTTCTTTTAGAATTTGAATAGAGGTGGCATCTCCTTTTAAAGTACGTATATCCAGATGAGTATCTGCATATACTAAATTATTCCTATTATTATCTATTAGGGTAATATCTTGAGATTCGTAGGAAAGTAGTTTGGCAAGATGAAAGCCAACTTCCCCAGCACCAGCAATAATAATCTTCATATTTGTAATCCAGTTATATGAAAAATCAAAGGTAAGTTATTTTATAGAACAGATTTAAATTAGAATCCTAATAAAAATACAATCTTATCAACTCTTTTATTTGATATCCACTATCTTTGGCTCAAATTTTTCTGATGGATAAAAAAATAACACCTTACAAAGATTCTACTCTTAATAAAAAAGAGCAAGTAGCTCAGATGTTCGATAATATTTCCGGAAACTATGATGGGCTTAATCGTGTTATTTCTTTTGGGATAGATATTAAATGGCGTAAAAAAGTTGTTGAATTAGTAAAAAGCAAACAACCCCATAATATTCTAGACATTGCTACAGGGACTGGAGATTTGGCAATTAATTTAGCTGAAACTAATGCCACTGAAATTATTGGGCTGGATATTTCTGAAGGAATGCTGGAAGTTGGAAAAAGAAAAATTGCAGCTAAGAAGCTTTCAGAAAAAATAAAAATGGTTCAGGCAGATTCTGAAGCATTACCATTCGAAAACAACACTTTTGATGCAATAACTGTAGCCTTTGGTGTTCGTAATTTTGAAAATTTAGAAAAAGGACTTTCAGAAATTTATAGGGTTTTAAAACCTAAAGGGATTTTTGTAGTTTTGGAGACTTCTGTTCCTACCAAATTTCCCTACAAACAAGGTTATAAATTTTATTCTACTACACTTTTGCCAGTGATTGGAAAATTATTTTCGAAGGACAAAGCGGCTTATTCTTATTTAAGTGAAAGTGCTGCTGTTTTTCCATACGGAGTAAAGTTCAACAATATTTTAAGTAAAATTGGGTTTATAGATGTAGAAGACAAGCCTCAAACATTTGGCGTTGCAACCATTTATACTGCTTCTAAATAATTATATGAAAAAAATTCTTGCCATTATAGGGCTAAGCCTGATTTGCCTCCAGGCCAATGCTCAGATTTTTTCTGGAGAAAGCATTATTAATCAAGAAAACATAGACAACAAGAGATGGTCTTGGGGTTATTATTTAGGATTCAATACCTATGATTTTGATTTTGATTATAAAAAATACGATCCTAGTCCTCTTTTAGGAAAAGATTTTACTATTGAAAAAACTATTGGCTTTAACGTAGGTTTGGTAGGTAGTTTTAAACTAAATAACAATTTTGATCTTCGCTTAGAGCCTGGGGTAAGTTTTAACACTAGGAATTTTCAAGCTTTAAAAGCAGATCAAAATACTTTTAGGGAAATCAATTCCACATATGTTCACATCCCGTTATTGGTTAAATTTTCAGCTAACAGGCTTAATAATTTCAGGCCTTTTGTGTTGGCAGGAGCCTCCACCTCTATAAATTTATCTAGTAACGAGAATAATCCTGATGATAATAGTGTGGGACAGTTTAGAATGAAAACCAATACCTTTTATTATGAAATTGGTGTAGGTATAGATTTATATCTTTATTATTTTAAATTTTCACCTTCTCTCAGAACTGTTTTTGCAATAAATGATGAATTGGTTAGAGATAACGATCCTAATAGTTTGTATACTGGTAATGTAGAGCAGATGAGAACTAGAGGAGTATTTTTAAATTTTACTTTTCAATAAGCTTCCTTTCGCCTAATTTCTCCTAATACAATTGCTGTAGCTGTTGCTACATTTAGACTTTCGGTGTTTTGAGAATGACCGAATTGAGGAATATTAATTTTTTTATCTATTATATTTTCGATTTCCTGCGATATACCATTAGCTTCATTTCCTAAAATAATAATAGAATCTTTCTGAAATTTTGAAGTATATAAGTTCTCACCCTCTAAAAATGTTCCGAGTAAATCATGAGAGTTATTCTCTTTCAGAAAAACTGGTAAATCCACATAATGGATCTTTACTCTTGTAATACTACCCATTGTTGCTTGAATAACTTTGGAATTGTAACAGTCTACCGTGTCTAAGGAACATATTAAAATTTTAATCCCAAACCAATCGCAAAGTCTAATAATAGTTCCAAGATTCCCCGGGTCTCTAACGCCATCTAAAGCAACAACCAACCCGCTCAATTCTAGATCTTCCTGTGTTGGAATCTCGAAAATAGCCAAACCCATTTGAGGATTTTTTAGGTTGCTTATTTTTTTGAGCTCTGCTTCAGAAATTGAATGTGTTTTTTCTCTAGGAGTTTTAAAAATATCTTGTGTTATAAAAAGTGAATGCAATTCAAAATTGGAAGCTAACAACTCC
>Ga0209309_10003487_pt1 | contig 13563 bp, 12 predicted proteins | sample COGITO_mtgs_1204_2_FD_184807 | JGI IMG/M metagenome (GOLD analysis project Ga0209309, IMG submission 184807) | Pelagic marine microbial communities from North Sea - COGITO_mtgs_120412 (SPAdes) (version 2) | ecosystem: Environmental > Aquatic > Marine > Epipelagic ...
GCGCACTGGTTGCGTGATTGATTGTGACGCTGAACAGCAAAACCGCAGATTCTGCTGCAGCCCGACAATGCTTTCAGAATATTGATACGATCTTTTGCACTGCGCCAGGGTTTCACGCTGAACGGCATGAACATGCGGGATGCTGAGACGGGAAAGATCATGTGGGAATCGCCTGGGGACTGGAAGGAGCGTTTCTTCACAGAAGAGCTGGAGGCGCATGTGCCAAGGGAGATCCTTGAATGCAAGGAGGTGTCGCGAGAAGTCAATTTTACTTCGGCCGAGAAGATAGAAGAGTTCAAGCTTCTGCAGAAGGTGTACTTCCAAGGGCAGAGCATCGAAGAGTGGTTCTTCAAGTTCGGATTCGTTATGCCCAACTCAACAAACCAGTGGCAAAGTACGATCGAAGCTGCTTCTGAGATGCTTCCGGCTGAGTTGCTCTCGGGAAATGTCACGATTGAGACAAACTTTTTTGACCAGCAACGGCTGCTGGCCAAGAGTCTCGTCAGGGTCTACTATGACTGAGCTGTGGGGGAGAAGGGGGGATGTTTTGTGGATGATGCGCCCTGGCAGCGACGAGTGGCGGCAAAATGTTGTGTAAAAACGCACCCTAGGTGTGAGTGATAGAGCCTCTCGGTGATACCGCACCATGGCTGTGACATCAGAGGCCCACGTTCCTTGCTAGCATCGGCAGGTGTCTCATGCAACTTAGAAGGGCCCATCGCGTGGGCGCAAGGCTTGGTGCCTCGCCGGTGCCGAGCTGCATTGAGCTCTGTTGATTATGTACTGCTATATTACAGCTCGCGGGTTACGGTTCAAAGCAGCCACTTGCCCTCAGGTGACGAGATCCAACCAAGGCATCTGATCGCGTATCAGTTGCTTGATCTCCTGGGAGATCTGAGGGCAGTTGGTCATGTACAGATTCTGTAGCATCGGGCAGCCTGAGACTAGGCGCATCACTCCGCGGTCCTGCACCTCTCGGGAAACAGCGATCGTAAAAGTCTTGAGCTCCGGGCAGTGCTCCCCAAGCGCCTGCAATGCAACCCGCACTCAGCAATGTCACATGCAATTACTGTTAGTGGGCAGCTCATTGACAGCACGCATGAAGACACCCTGCGACGGTGCACTGCTGCGCGAGGCCGGACTTGGCCCTGAGAGGAAGGAGCATTGGCAGGGTGGTGGATCGTGCACAGACGGGGCACGTGACCCGTACCTGGAGGGTGCGATTGCCGAGTTTCGGGCAGCCGTAGAAAGCGAGGGACGTGAGCGCAGTATTTGCCCGCACCACTTGTGAAACTAGCTTATCGGTGATCATCTTGCATCCTGAAAGGTCGAGGAAGGTAAGGCCTGTGAGGCATCGCGCGATGGCTGACAAAGTCACGTCGTCAACCAGCGGGCAGTTGGCAAGGTTGAGCGATTGCAGCTCCGTGCAGCGCATGGCGAGCTGTGAGGTGGCCTCGACGGTGCAGCCGACACAGCTTTCGAACGACACATCCTCCAGACGCCGGCAGATCTTGGAGACACGGTCAATGGCGCGTTCGCTGATCTGCGTGACTTTGCCCAGCCGCAGCGTGCGTAACCGTGGAATCGCGTTCACCAGGTCGATGACAGCCTGTGCAACACACCTTTCACATGCGTGGACCTTGCACCGCGCACGGCGGCGGCGATGGCAGGCGCTACCGTCGAGGTGTATGCACGGGGGGAAGCTCACCTCAGAGGTAATCATGTTGCAGGCAGTGAGATCGAGGCGGGTGAGGTTGGGGAAGGCGTCCGGCTCGAAGATGCACGCAATCGCCGCGTCGTCGATCTTGACGCACCTGACGCACCGCCCCAACTAAGGGCAGGAGAAGCGCTCAGCAGCCAAATCCCGGGGGGCTGAGTGTAAGAGCAATGCACACCGCCACCGCAACGGACATGGAAACTTCGCACACAAGCGGCTGAGAGTGGCAGTTAACCCCCCGAGGTTAAGCGTGGTAATCTCTCGACACTTGTTGGTGATGCCTCGGAGAGCAAGGGAGGTTATCCGAACGCAGTTTGTCAATGATATTTCCTCCACAGTCTTGCAGCAACGTCCCATGGTGATGAGTGGAACGTCATCAACCAGGTAGCACCCATCTGCGCGAGCAATGCGAAAGCGCGGGCACATCTGCGCGACCTCATTGAAGATCGAACCCGTAAGCTGTGGTGTATTGGAAATGTCAAGGAACTCGATGGAGTTGATAAACTTGCCAATGTAGTTGACAGATGAGTTCGTCACGCGCGGTAGATCGCGAAGCGAAATGTGCTTGAGTACACGACATTCCTTGAACACTGACCGCAGCGCGGTGTCATCCACACCCGTTGCCCGATCGAGATTCAGCTTCGTCAGGCCCGTGATCATGCCAATTGCCATAATGCCGTCAGTGGCAAGGTTGCTACATCCAGCCAGGTCGAGAGAACGCAAGGTACCAGCACATTTCTTCGCAATGTACTTGAGCACGTCGTCATTGCAATTTTCACAGCCTGAGACATTGAGGCTCTCCAACACGGGGCGCTTGTTTGCTGCACCGCGCCGCAATGCGCTCGCGCCGATCTCACGCGTGGCAGAGAAGTCAACGTGCTTGAAGTTGGTAAAACGATTGGATGCAATCGATACAGCGGCAAGGTCGCCGCGCGGCAGCGCGAAGAGGTGGTCGAGGCGATGCAGCTTTTGCGACTTCACCTGGTTGTCGAGCTCCCACTGGAAGCAGAGCGCCTGCAGGTAGCGCGCACCTGCTCGCGCACGGAGGCGCACAGCAGTATTCTGCACGCGGGAGCGAAAGGACTGCTCGACGTGGACGTCGCCGAGCCGCTGAAGCACTTCCTTCCACTGCGGGCGCACGCACAACGCGCGGCGGTAGCGGTTCTCCGCACGGTCCAGCGCCTCACGCGCCGGGAAGAATTTGATCAGGGAAGCAAGCTCGAGCTGCGTATCTGCTGCGGAGGCGAGCACGCCGGGGTGCATGCCGAGGCGTTTCGAAAGGCAGGCCTCAAACTCCTCAGAGGCCTGGCGGAGGCACGCGATCTTGAGCGGGACGTGATCAGTCCGCAGGGCCTCGACCATAAACAAGTACCCCGAACTGCACTCGGCGGGCACAACGGAAGCGCCCTTGACGCGGCTGGAGATTGAGACCACATCCGGCGGCATCAGCTTACCGCGGGCAGCAAGCGCCTGCGCTGGAGGGCGCGCCCAGGCAATGCCAGCCATTGTCGTCAGCCGGCGTGCCACGTGCGGCGGGTCCACAAGCGAGAGCCAGGAGCGCTCGCCCTTCAGCGCAATTGTGCCAACGAAACGGCGGCGGATCTCCGGCCCGACGTGCGTCTCCCAGAATGTTTCGCTTTCGGGAGACTTGACAAGCAGATAGTTGAACACCACGACCGCGCGCGTCGCAAAGGCCACGTCCGAATTTTGCCCCTTTTCGATCTGATTGCGCCAACGCCGCCGGATATCGTGCTTGAGCACTCGCGCGACAATTTCCGAAAGCAGCTGCGAAACATCAGGCATCAGAGAGTGGGCGTAAAGGGGGCTCAGCAAAGACAGCTCGCGGGTCTGGTGTGCGCAATGACCGTGCGCTGGACGCGCTTGTTTTTGGCAGCACGGGCGACTAGGCCAAGGAAGCGAAGATTAATCCCATGGCGGTGCATCATGACCGACAGGCGTGTTTCAATAGCCGGGTCATCATCGGCGTGCATGTCCAAGAATACCGCGAAGCCAGGAATGATGTTCTTCTTTAGGCGGTTAAAATGCATACGGAGCGTCTTGTTGTCTTCGCGCATCGAGCGCCCTCCGAAATTGGTGAAGCAGTCTGGATTGATAGCCACCGTGCTCGAGAGGAGCAATTCCGGCCGAATGCTGCGCCACAGGTGCCATCGATCTCCTGGCATAGGGTAGGTGGGAGGCTCCGGTGGGAGCATACGGCGTGCGGACATGATGTAGTGCCGGCGATCCTTCCCAATGAAGGTCTGCACGTCGCTCACGGTTGCCACCTCCTCCGCGACATCGTCCACGCGAAGTCCGTGTGGCTTGAGATTCACAGCCCGGGCGAGGCGCTGCATCTTAATGTTGAGATTTTCCTGTTGATCGTCCCAGGCAGTGGCAGCTTCCTCATCTCCAAGCTCCTGCGCGTGTCCATAGACGTCGATCAAGTCTTTGGGATCGGCCATCTCTGGCAGAACAGCCGTGCAGAGCACCCGCAGTCCTCGGTAGTCGAGCTGTGCCATCAGCGGCAGAGAGAGGTCCTGCACTCAGGTCACGCATCAGTTCTTGAATCCCACATGCCCTTAAACCTGGCCATCCTCTGGCCTTGCGCTCGCATCCAACGACTTCGTGGCGTCTACAGGCGGGACTATCGCGAACCTGCTCAACAGCGTCGAAACCAACGAAATTCAGCGCCCTTAGCTCGTTAGCGGCAGCCTTGCTTGCAGCCTCTGCGTCTCCGTAGAACTCAGCATCTTGGCCAGTGACTTCAAATCGTATGTTGGCGAGAATAAAGATGTTACGCCACTCGCCCTCTGAGTAAGTATGCTGCTTGAGGACCTACACCGCAAATTATTGGTAAGGACCCGGTTGTTCCCAGCAGTCAGCACTCGGCAGCCAAGTAAATTCCGATTCATTTGCATTCAGGACCTAATGCCAAGAGCGGGGCCAGGAACGTACATCGTTCTGGTCCAGCTCACCCATGCCTTTGCGGCGATTTGGAAGTGCGTTCGGCTTGAGGCTTTTTTGCACATAGGGCAAACCAAATTCGTCGATGATGCGGCGCCCGAGGTTAGATGCGGTGGCCTGAAAATGATCTTGTAGCTCGCCGAGCTTGCGCATGGCAATGTACTTCGTCGACAGGTGCCGACTCATCACCTTGGGGACCAGCGCCTGCCACTCCTCGTTCCAATCGCGGCTCTCCAGCGTAGAGTTGTCCAGCTGGCTTTCGAACACTACTCGTGGCGGGATCTCATCTGTCTGCAGCCCGTGCGCACCGATGCCCCAGAGGCTTCCGTCGTCGTTTGTCTCAAGAATTGGCATGCCATGGCGCACGTCGTCACAGAAGTCGTACCCGGATGCCATCGCCGTTGTGCGGATTCCGGTCCGCTTTACGTGTGCCGTCACAGTCGCAGAGGTTACTTGCAGCTCACGTGGGCGTGTGAGGACCTGGCCGCACGCGCGGTGCGCCTGTGTTCAGCTGCGATTCCTTGGCAACAGGTGCAGTCGTACATGCGACAACTTCATAAGCTACTGGTGTTGAGCAGAGCTGGGCAAGGGAGACGGAACGCACTTCGCGGCGCTCTTCAGCTAGCTCAGAAGTGACTGTTTCGAGACGCTCCCGTGTGCGGTTCAGCTTGTCCACCACCTTCGCCATCTCGATCTGCTTTGCGACGTGATCACGCTTGTTCTTTGCCTGGATATCCTCGATCTGCGTGCGGAAGACTTGAAGCTGCCGGATGCGTTCCTCCAGACGGGAATTGAACAATGAATCAAGCCTATCACGAAAACGCCCTGCCGGGGTTGGGAGCAGCGTGCGTCCTTTCTTCTTGGAGAGGGCGTCGTCAAGCTTGTCGAGTGCTTCCTGGTCAGTGGGTGGCAGGTCATCCTGGAGCTGCGGCGGATGGGGCTCATATTCGACATCACTGATGTGGCCACTCTTTGTCGTTACTTTCGGCACCTCGGCACCCCCGAAGAACCGCGTCGAAGCCATTTGGATGGTGCTCCGCTGGCACCCTGGCTTCTCCCGGTCGCCCGGGCCTAAACCCGGGCCCCCGTCGACAAGTGCGACCCCCTCAACCGCTGGTCAACCACTGTAATTCGGTCTCCGGCGCTCCTCGCTGTAGGTCAGGCCCAACTAGACAAGGGGCTCCCTCAGCAGCCGCCTGGCTGCGCGGGCACCTTATCCCCCGGGCGCCGTCCGCCCTCGCCCAGATATGAATGGCTCCAACGTTTGACCTGGAGGTGACGCACACATCCTCGACGGTCTCTCAACTTGCGCGCCTCGCGAGTACGGGCAAAAGATGGAAGCACAGCAAACAATTAGCTCGCAACTGGTGCTGCCCTGTCCTGCCAAGCCTTACTTGTAGTGTGTTATCATGTTGAGGTGTGCAAGGGCTTGGTGGCGGGCTCCTCAGGGAGAGGAGCGGGTGTCCCGTCCCGCAAGGCCGCTCTTCACATTTTCGCATCTGGGCAGGTGTCCATCCTCGAACAAGAGCAGGCTTCAGCCGAGCAGGGGAACATTTCACTGCAGTATCAGGCTCCAACGCAGCCGAAGTCCCGCTCGCCTCTGGCCATGGCCGCGCCGCGGGAAGCTCCGTCGAACACGCCTCCTCGACCGTCTACCGACAAGCCGCCTGCTATCCTTTTTGCCGGAGCATGCCATCCCTTCCGTCTCTACAAGGGCGGTTTCTTGCCTGTTCAGGTGCCCGAAGGTGCTTTGCCTCCAACCTACGCCACGAGAATCTGTTTTTTTGGTGCGGGCTAGTTTGCCTCGTGCACCGCCTGTTAACGGAGTGCCTGCTGAGTACAGGCGCCGCGCGAGAGGACGGCGCGCTGGGAATGGTAATCGTGGGGAGGGGCGATGGGCGCAAAATGCGCGTGCTCGTGTATACCGTTCAAAAACAAGAGGCAGTGTCGATTCCGATCACGCTGGAGGTGAAAGCGGTCCCTCAAGCTGGGAACTACATGTCGATGCAGGCAGACGACCAGACAGTATGGAGCCTGCTGCTCAAGACAGGGCCCGATCTTGCAAAAGTCGCGCAGGCAATTGCACTGGCCAAGTCAGCCGAGTGGACGCCCGAGCACCACCCACTTGTCTTGCAAGACGCAAGTGTTGGCGATGCAGGTGAGCATGAGGTTGCTGATGGCGACGAAGTCACCGTGCACTGCAAGGCACGTGCCCCCGACCAGACCTAGTCTTTGACTGCCCATTTACTCCAGTCGTTGCTGCGGGGTATTCGTGGCGGTAGCAACTGCTGGCTGACACTCGAGTGGCCCGTGCCGCCAGGGATATCTGGAAGGCCACGACGGCCGTGGGTGCATTGGAACGGAGTTGAAGCTTGGGGCGCCGAAAATCGACCAGACATTTGTTGTTGGGACTGGTTCAGCGATCGCTGGTTGGGAGCAAGGCGTGTTGGGCATGCGGCGAGGTGGGGTGCGCTGGATCGTCGTTCCTCCGCACCTTGCGTATGGTTCTGCCGGAGACTCCGAGGGGATCGTCCCGGGAGACGCCGTGCTCATCTTTGAGCTGGTGTGCACCTGGCCCTTCCCCTCCGACCACCTGCCACGAACCCGTGCCGCACTAGCGTTCGGTCTGATGGGAGCTGACATGTGTGTGCTTCGGCAGACTCTTGTGGACGTGGTGGCCGCTGAGTCCGGAAACGGCGACGAAGGACCGGTTCCCATGGTCCCGCTTGAGGGCGACAGAGCTGTTCTGTCGGCGATCAAAAGCCTCCGGCCACCGAGTGAGACTTCAGAAGACGCGAATGAGTGGGAAGAGGAGGGCGAGGGGCTGGCTGAGACCCCCGTGGTTCTCGTGCCAAGCGGCAACGAGGGTGACGGCGCCGATAACCACGGAGTCGAGAAGGGGGAAGAGGATCAGCAAGGTGAGGAAGGAGGCACGGAGGGGGATTCCGCTCAAGTCAACGGCGAGGAGGGTAGCGCCGACGATCAAGATGAGATGCTGAAGTCGCGAATGGCGAAACTCTCCGAGCACGGAGGGCCGGGCTTGCACGGCCCGGGTTTACACATGCTGATTGGAGGCAGAGCAGCGCACGGCGCGCAATATGCTGGACACGCGGGAGAGCACGCGCATCCTTTGCCGGTGCCGCATGCGTACGGACCGTTTCCAGGTGGGACACTCACTGGCGGGGCCGAGGTGCTTGATGCCGTGCGAGGCGTTGGCCGAGAGCAGGCAGATGTGCGGGCACGGGTGGCGGAGATGGCGGGGAAGTTGGACGCACTGCGAGGGGGGGTTGATCTTCTCGTGGATGAGCAGCGGCGCGCGGCAGCGGGGCGTGGTGGGGCCGCAGATCTTCTCATGGGGCAGGTTCTGGTCGAGAGCGTCGGCAAGCTCGTCGCAGACAACGAGCGTCTGCGGGCCGATGCGAACGCCTTGCGCGAATCTCTCGAGGAGGCACGTCTTGTGGCGCAGCGGGCAGGCGACGAGCGACGCAAGCTAGAGGAGCAAGTGCGAACGCATGCTGAATCAGGACTCAGCGGTGCTGAGGTGCAGGCCATGCGCGAGGAGCGAGAGCGCGCCGAGGAGGCCCTCCAGCGCGCCGAAGAGCGCACGACGGCGCTAGCCCAGGAGGCGCGTGCGCTACGGCAAGAGCGACACGAAGCGGAAGACCGGGCGCGTCTGGCCGAAGAAAATCTGGCGGATGAGCAGGCTGCGCGCGCTAGGGTGGAGGAGGAGCGACGCAAGGCGCGGCGAGAGCTTGCCGCGCAACGGGACAGCCTGTCGGCGGAGATGGAGGAGGAGCGCGCAGCGCAGGACCGCGTGCTCGCAGAGCTGCGTGAGACGGTGCGGCGCTTGCGCGTTCAGGGTGCGGGGGCGCGAGAAGAAGAGCTTGAGGAGGCAGAGCGGGCGGCCGAGGCTCGCATCAGTCAAATTGCGGCCGAGGCCGACGAACGCGCTGCTGATGCTGCGCGCCATGCCGCGAAACGAGAGGAAGAGCTGCGGCGCGAACTCGCAGAGACACGCGCGCGCGCGGATACGGCGGACGCAGCTGCGGTGGACACAGCAGCGAGGCAGAAGCGCGAAATGGCGGCGCTGGAATCACAGGTCACGGAACTTCGGGAGGAAGTCGCACGTGTGCAGGCAGCAGGGAAAGCACGGGAGGCAGAGCTTGGGGCGGCAGCGAAAGCGCGAATCGAGAAGCTGAAAGAGACCGCGAGGCAAGAACTTCCTGAGCGGCTCAAGGAGGTGGCGTCCTCCGCATACTTTCGTCTCGAGGAGGCGCTGTCCGCACGAGTGCTTGAGACAGGCGGCGCCAAGGGCTTGACACCGGATGAGGTGCTGATAATGGTCCTCGAAAACCTCAAGGCCGCTACTCTTGAAGCCACGGAGGATGGACTGCCAACTTCCGCGGCTGACAGCGGTACGCCTGCAACCCAAGGCCTACCATCTGCGGCAGAAACCGGAAGCGAGGGAGGCAGTGAAGTCGGGACCAAGGCGCATGACGCCGGTGACACTGTCACGGAAGAAGGTGGCTGCTTGGAGAGCGGCATCTCGGGTGGTGACAAGGTCCAAATGCAAAAAGAGCATGAGACAGATGCGTACAAAGAGGAATCCGAGTTTGCAAATGCTGGGAACCACGATGCAGCAACGAACGGAGCGACAGTCGTAGAAGCAGGAGTCAATGGCCTGGCGGCTGCGGAAAGTCCGCTAGATACTGGATTGGATGCTGAGGAGGATACCTTGCCTGCCGATGGGATGTCGGCAAACGACGCAACGACTGGGCAGAAAATGTCTGAGAAGAACAAAAAGGGGAAAAGGGGGAAAAGGGGGAAAAGCTAGTAGAGAGAGGTGTTATGGTTGAAGGAGGCTGTGCGTAATTGGTGCTTTGCGATGTGAGTGGGCAGCAAACCCACCGCGTTACGCTCAGCCATGCTTACAAAATGTGGCACTGAAGCCTCGCTTAGAAAAGCACACATCCTCACGAGTGCCGCGTGATTCCATTAGGAGCTCTCACCAATAGGATCACGAGCCATGCTGGTGAAGGACCGTAGCGCTAGCGTTGCTCAAACGTAAAGCCAGGTCTGAACGCTGATCGACGTTGTTCGCAACGCACGTATTGACGGTGCTGGCGCGGCCAAGCGCGGCGAGAAGCGGTTCGCGAAATAGAGAATGGCCGTCAAGGAGGCGGAGAGCCAGGCCAGGAACGCAAGGTATGTGAAGCCAAGAGGAAACGAGAAGATGTAGACGAGAAAGAGGCAAAAGAGAGCGAGAAAGCTAAGCCAACGCGAAACAGACGTCAAAGGGCCATCACAGACAGATGCTGTTCGTAATTGACACATTTGAAAGGCGCTTCCGGGAGACCAGGGTTTGACGGGGTGCAAACATGCGTGGAAACAGCCGCATTGAAGGATTGCCTTGAACCCGAAGAAGAGAGAAAATTTCGCAGATCCAATTGACAGCAAGAATAAGGAGCGCCAGGAATGGGTCCTCGAAAAACTTTTGCCCAAAACGAGGGCAGCATCATTTCAGTGCAGATGCCATTTTGAGCCAGGTGCCGCCTGCGCTGCCCGTCTATTATTAAGAGAAAGGGAGGGGCGCCGGTACCTCGAAGAAGAACTGCAGAGTTCCAATCATGACGGGAACAAAAGCAAGCGAATCAGCAAGGTGTGCGAGCAAGAGCAGCACACCCGCAGAACGTGCCCGTTGGTCTCGAAGCTGCATCGACCAGCGTATAATGCGCCTGAGCGGCAGGCCGTAGAATTAGCCAATTAAAATCAGCACGCGTGAGCAGGTCATGCACCGAATTTGCAAGCATGGTCAAGACTCACGCATCAGCAAAACCAGGAAACAGGGGCACTGAATGAAGGGCGTTACAGGTGTGTCTCGCGCAGAACTACGGCAACGAGCGCCGTGGTGGCGGCGACAAGGAATACCGAAGAGAACAACACTGCCGCCTTGGCGTATAACCTCTCGGCAAGCGTCTGTATCTGCACAAGTGTTGAGCCGCACCGCATTCACAAGCCACACCTTCGGTATGGGCCGTGGACTTCTGGATCGCGTTGCAAAATGTGCGCACCGGTTGATAAAATGCCAGGTTGTACGCATCGTTCGATCGCACGACATGGGCCCATCCCCGTCCTGCCATGAGCACCTTCACTTCATATTTCGTGTGACAAATGCGGCAAGGCTGGACAGATATAGACGCAGGACTCATCGCGCACCAGAGCCCAACCCACAATGACTGCTCACCAGGCGTGTCAGCTCCGCGAAGTCGGTGCACGCGCGAGAGTGCGACCAGCTGGTTCAGAAGGATCGTGTCGTAGCTCAGCAAGAACTCAACTAGCTTCCCGAGGATACTCCCTCCTACCACAAGGCAGGCATGGCGTCATTGACACGATCTGGGTGCAGCCATTTGCGATGGTCGGACTTCCTAGGTGTCAGGGGGTTTCGGATGAGACGCACCGAAACATGGGTGCGATGAGCTGATGGTGAAGGTCACGCGCGAGACGTTGTGGGACTTCAGTATACGTTCTGGCAGCATTAATAGACCCCGTTCGCTGGAATACACGTAGGTCGGGCCCTGCATGCACGCAGCCCACGTTTTCAGTATCCTGCAGGAATGCCACTCCCGCTGGTGCTGCACAGCCTCCAGCGATGAGCCATTCGCAGCTCGGAGCGATGCTAGACCTCAACGATGGCATCCAGATCGTCTAGGACCATCGCCATCATAGCTACCTGTGTGACCATTCAGCAAACTTCGTGCAGAACATTGCATCAAAAGCTCAGGCGTAAATGACTGGAGCCAGCCCAACAGATGTGAAAGCGGACCTGTGACTCGAAGTCTGTGAGACCCTTGGAGACGTCTCGTAGCAGCGTTGCGCTGCGAGTCGCCATTGCCCTACATTTGTGGCAAACGCGTCAGAAAACTCAGAAGAGTGTGCAGAATGCTACTGGAACAGGCGAACGGGATACTCAGGGGCTGCACGGCAGGCACCGTATGGCTTTCTCCTCCTCGGCATCCCCTTTCCATTCCCACGTCTGGTCAAACATTCTTGCAGCTTGCACTCCTGCTGACTCGACACGACGAAACGGTCCGACAACAGCCGAGAGGCAGATATCGCGAACAGCACCCCACCTGGCGGCAGCCAAACGTGTCATTAATTGAAGCCCTGTCCGTTTCTAAGCGCTGTCCGTTTCTTGATACACCCTGGTTTGTTCCGATGCTGCAAGAGCATTGTCAAGGGTAGCGGCTGTGACCATGGCTTTTTCCCCAAAGCCCTTGGTTGCGAATACTCAGAATCCCCACTTTCAACCAGCTCTCGGACAACCTCCGCCTTTATCTGCAGTAAAGAATCAGGAACAATATGCCATTGCTAGTACCGGCCGATTTGACTCGGAAATCTATGCCACGAAGCGTGCCACGAAGCGTCCTACCATCGGCGATCGGCGCAACGCGATTGGCGGGGACGTCACTGACCTCTTTAGCAAGGCGGGCCCACATGCCCTCGACACTAATTTGTAGAATGTCCGGGTCGGCCTCGAGGATCTCATTCACTGGAAGACACGAAGCATGCGCAGGAGCTCGAGCAGTGGGCAAAAAGTGCAGATGCAGAATGAAAAGGAAGACCAGCAGCAATACAGTCATCAGAGCGCTGACCTTCTCCGACAGAAACCTGAAAAAATGCACGTGGCCTTGAGTGTATTTTCGAGTTTTTCCGCGAACGCTGCTTGTGTGGGTTTTGGAACTTGTGTTAGTGGACGATTCACGCTTGAATCGGGGAGCACCTCACTCGCATCACCAAATTTTCCCGTCCGTCACCATACCCTGTGGCGACTTTAGGCGTCAGGGGCAGCGCCGCCGCGTAACGAGTACAAGGCACTGCAGTTTCGCTGGACACGGAGGCCGGCACTTACCGGGCACGTCCGCGTGGCTGTGAGTCGCCCCTCGCAAAACTCGAAAATTGTCGGGTCGGCCGTCATCGACATCTTCACGATCATTGCTTTGGTCGCTGACGGCCAGCTCTAGTCTGCCGCTCTGTTCTGAAGGCTGCTCCCGATCTGGTCTCTCCCCCGCGACAGAACTTGAGCGCGCAGGCAGTGCAACTTCATGAGAGCTTGACTCGATTTCAGCTTGATCGTAAGCTTCATGTGTATGAGAACGTGTCCGCGCACCAGCTTCACTCCGCTCCAGTACAGGAGGTGCGCCTGCCTCGGCATTGCTCCAATCGGTGGGAGCACCTGCGACGGCCTCTCCCGGCAGATTTGCAGCTGGTGACGAGCGCTGTGAGCCGCTTCGACCAGGAGATCGGACGAACCAGCCTGCCCGGCGGTGCCGCAAGACTATATGGTCGTCGTCTTCCATCCCGGAGCCGGCTGGACCAGATCGGAGGCTAACACGCCAGGATCTTGCCAGCAGTCTTCGCTACACCAGGAATTGGAGCCCTTTTCTAGGTCAGAACGATACGCCCCGCAATGGGGTTCTGGCATACGGGCCAATCAGCATGTGCCGCGGCACTCATCCTTGCTGCTTCGCTTCCTTTGTCAGCTGCCTGTCCCGCATACCTCTCATCACCTCAAAATATGCGTTCAGCGCCGGCTTTGCTTCGGCCTCAGAATTCTTGGCGTGCTTTTGCTCCCGCAACCAGCGCGACAAGGGGGCGGTCCTGCAACAAGGCACTCGTGATGCCTGGACGGTGCCAGCGACCTGAATTTCCTGCGGGATTGTGTCAAACACCAAAGCAAAGTCGACGGGAATGTATTGGGCTCGAAATGGTGTCGGCAAAGGAAACAGGCGAGGTTGTGCAATCTGCGTCTCAACGCCTGGTGTGTTCCCCTCTGCATGAGTAGTGTGTCGTCTTTCGTCGTCTCGTATCGAAATGCGTCTTGT
>Ga0209309_10003489_pt1 | contig 13551 bp, 12 predicted proteins | sample COGITO_mtgs_1204_2_FD_184807 | JGI IMG/M metagenome (GOLD analysis project Ga0209309, IMG submission 184807) | Pelagic marine microbial communities from North Sea - COGITO_mtgs_120412 (SPAdes) (version 2) | ecosystem: Environmental > Aquatic > Marine > Epipelagic ...
CTTTGGCTATTTTTTTAATCACTTTATTTATATTTTCGGGTGTGCCATTCACAGTATGAGAGATTAATTTTAAAAATTCAGTATTTTCTTCGGATGTGCTTTCCTTGTAAGTCGGGTGTTCAGCCTGCCATTCGCCCATTAACCCGAAATTCTTTTGTTCTATTTTGCGGATAGCTTTATTCAGTTTGGGATAGTCGGTTTGTTCTTTTTCCCATTTATCTTCATCCTTGACATACAAAATATCTCTTTTAATATCACTGCAATGCACCGGTCGTTTGGTTTGTTCAAGGTCATTCATTTCGGTCAGGATAATTTTAGAAATGCCTTCGGTATAACCTAATTTACCCATATTATCCAAATCGGATAATTGGAGTTGGAGAGAATTAACAAAATCGGATAAATTCATCGCATCTTTACAATCTTCGTTTAAAAACACCTGTAAATTAAATGTTTTGTTATTGTTATTGTTATGCGAGTTACTATTATTATTAGTTATATTACTATTTTTACAAACTTCAATCATTTGGTTCTGTAATTCATTATTACTTTTTACCAATTCTAAAACTAATTTTGTTAATGCTTTAATATCATTCACTGGATTAATTATTGTATTTTCATTTTGCATACCTGATATGAGTTCATCTTGATGTGTGTTTGTTTTATCATTTTTACATTTTTTTTTATGAGTAGATAGGGTTGAAGAATGTTTGTATATTTTATTACATTTATTGCATTTAAATTCATTTTTTTGGCGTAAACCGCCTAAAAAGTTAGGATTTGTTAGGTTTTGGTGTTTAAGTGTCGTTATGTGTCTATCCCAATCACAATTTTTAAAGCATATGAACTGACAATCTTCGCATTTAAATTCTTTGGCGTTTTTTAAGCGTTTTTTATTAGGATTCATTTATATAATATCCTAATATAAAAAACGCCTAAATCCTTTTAATTGTAAATTTTATAATTTCTAAAAAAAGTTACAATCACAAACTTTTTATGAAAAAACGGAAATGAGAGCATTATGCTCTAAACCTGTTTTTCACGTTTTTTTCATATAAATCTCTTAAACAATTCCCTATTTTGGACATTTATTTTTGTCCAAATCGCCAAAATGTTTGGGAGATTTAAAACTTTTTTTTACGACTTTTTGAAATATTAATAATACTTTATTTATTAATTAAATTATATCAAGAATATCCATATGTTTAAAAATGGTTTTATTTGTAACACTAATATGTTGAGCGGTTTTCATTGTAGAAATTTGTTTTACACAATTAATAATATCACCCCATGATTTTAACTTTAAATCTCTTTTATTATGTTCAGTCGTAATTAAAATAAATAATATTTCGGATAATTCGTCTACGATTTGTTTATGTTCAGGTGTATCAATGGAGGTAAGAATATATTTTTGTAAATCTACTATGATTTCTAATATTTTTTCTTCTTCAATGATTCCGTGTAGCATGAGATTCACGTAAAATAAACCCAATGCACGACGTTTTTCGTTTGCTTTATTATTATTACAGAAAGCATCGTAATCTTTTGATGGGTCACAATAGTCAATTTTATTAAAAAGAGCCCGAAAATTTTCAAAATTGGTTTGAAAAATAGTTTTCATAAATGGAAATAAATCCATTAATTCTTTATATAATTTCGCATACATTGAAGAATAAAACCCATTACCACTTGCAATTGTAAATATAGCATCGCCAATTTTATTTACTTCATCTAATAATTCAGGGGTTTCAATATCTCCTTGTTTAATAATTTTATTTATTTCATTAATAATCTCTTCTTTTAAAGTTGTGTATGTTTTGGTCGTAATTTTATTTAAATGTTTACGAATTTGGTCGATAGAAGCACAAATACCTTCTTTTTTTAAAAGAACGGTTGCTTGGAATTTTCGTATATTATCCCAATCTTGATCGGTTAATTCTGGGATTTTAATTTTATTATTATTATTTCTTTTATTATTATATTTATTATAATTATTATAATTATTTGTAAAATGTGTTTTATCCATTGATACGCTTGATGATGCGGCTGATGATGATGCGGCTGATGATGATGCGGCTGACGATGAATTTTGGTTATGGTTTGGGTTATTCTGCAATCTCTCACTATTTTTTATAAAATGAGGAGTTTTAACATATTCAGGCGCACCAACTTGATCTGCAATAGATTGAATTATAGATATAGTACTTTCGGGCAATTTATATACAAATCCTTCTTTAATCGTTCTATTAATATCATCGAGTGTATATTGAATAAGTTGATTCGGTTTAGTTGTTGTTGTATTATGAGTAGATATAGGTAATGCTGTTGACATTATAAATATAATATAGTTATACTATTTTATTAATATAACTATAATTATAAATTTATATTTATATTAATTTGTAAAGATATATAAATAGTTTATATATTATAAAAATGAATATAAATGTAAAAGTATAATATAGTTTAAATGACAGATAATATACGAATGGATTCTAATATTACGGATACGGGTACGGGTACTGGTACGACTATATCTCCATCTACGGCGAATGTAGAAAAGGATGAAAAGGCTGATATTCTTACTGCATGTAAAGATATGAATACATGTAATGAAATTACTACTTGGGAAGAACTTGAAGATATAAAACCTTTTTTATTAAGAGGAATTTATAATTACGGGTTTGAAAATCCCAGTCCTATTCAAAAAAAAGCGATTATTCCTATTTTTCAAAAAAAAGATATTATTGCTCAAGCACAATCAGGAACTGGCAAAACCGGGTGTTTTGCAATTGGAGTATTGCAATTAATTAACTGTGCGAAGAATACAACCCAGGCAATTATTATATCGCCCACGCGTGAGTTATCAATTCAAATTAAAGATGTGATTGATTCCTTGGGTGGGATGATTAATAATTTGCGTACACAGCTTCTTATTGGAGGAACCTCAATTGATGAGGATGTGAAAGCATTAACCGAAACACCGCCGCATATTGTTATTGGATGTCCGGGGCGTATTCATGATATGATAAAACGCAAGAAACTTAAATCAAACGATTTACAAATTTTGGTTATAGATGAAGCGGATGAAATGTTATCTTCGGGTTTCAAAGAACAAATTTATAATATATTTCAATTAATGCCAAGTAATATTCAAGTTAATTTATTTAGTGCTACTATGCCGACAGAACTATATAATTTAACAGAACGCTTTATGCGTAATCCAGTAAAGATTTTAGTAAAGACTGAACAACTAACATTAGACGGAATTAATCAATATTATATAGCCCTTGATAATGATGACCAAAAATACGAAACACTCAAGGATATTTATGGGATGATTTCAATTAGTCAATGTATAATTTATTGCAATAGTACAAAACGGGTGGCTGATTTATATGAAGCGATGAAAAATGATGATTTTCCGGTATGTCAAATTCATAGTAATATGGATAAAACGGAAAGAACCCAGAGTTATCAAGATTTTAAGAATGGAAAATACCGGGTTCTGATTTCTTCAAATGTTACTGCGCGTGGTATTGATATTCAACAAGTTAGCACTGTAATTAATTTTGATGTCCCGTCTTGTGTTCACACTTATTTGCATCGCATTGGTAGAAGTGGGCGCTGGGGTAGAAAAGGTGTAGGAATTAATTTCATTACATCAAGGGATACTTCTAAAATAAAAGAATTAGAACAGTATTACGGGACAATTATTAGTGAGTTAACTGAAAATTGGGCTTCTCATATGAATTAAATTTATTTTTTCAAAATTAAAATGTAAGGTTTCTATGGATTAAGGTTATGAGAATATTAAATAAACGGATTAAAATAAAATTGAAATGCTTTTTTATTTTAATTATAAGACAAATAACAACAGTAATACGAAACATGACCGAAAGTACAGAAAAAATGGAATTAACCGAATTAACCGAAATTATTGAAATCCAAAAACAACCATATAATATCCTTGATCCGACGATAGTGGAGTCCATTCTCCGTAAAGGATATGAAAGTGATATGAATGATATGAATTTAATGAATCAAGTCTGTGATAAATTAACCGAAATCCGACGGCGCTATTTGATATGGTATGGCGGGGAATGGATGCATGTTTTGAAAAACACTCCAACATTAACAACCGATGAGTATGTCTTAGGATTATTAGCGTCAGTAGATATGGATTGGATAACCGAGTGTAATTTTCCAAGTAATGATATTGCTGAAAGAAAGAAAAACGAGGATGCTTCTAAACTCAAAAGCGTTTTAAAATGTGGAAAATAAATAGTAGAGTGTAGTAGTTAGGATTGAATAAAGGCGTGTCCAAAAAAAAATCAAATAAAAAAAAGAGGAGTTTAAGGTAAGGACTCTTTTTTATTTTATTTATTATGTATAATCCGTTTATACGTTTATTCATATCTATAATATTCTATTTCTCTAATAATGACAGAAATAAAATATAACAATACAAACAACAATAGTAGTAATACAAACAATAGTAGTAATACAAACAATAGTAGTAATACGAATAAAACTAATAAAAATACAAATAACGGACAATTTCAGTTGCCCATAAGTTATATAAAAAATAAACAACAAATTGATAGTTCGCTAATTAATGATTTAGAACTTCAAAATACATCCAAAGAGCCCTCTTTGTATAATTATGTATTCAATTCTAAAGATAGGTTTAATAAAGGTGATTGTGATGACGGTGAGAGTAATAGTACTCATACTGAAATTAAAAATAATATGATTTCTTTATGGAATGAGTATTATACGGTTGATAAGAAATTTTTAAAAAATACCCAAAAATTATTAAAAAGAATTAAAAATGAAAATGTATGTGCAAGTGCATCACCACCTGTTGCTGACCCAACAAAGACGGCATCATCATCTAAGCAAAATATATATGAAGTATGGAATGAAATTAAAAAAGAAACTGGATTTATGGAAAAATATCATTATATGGATTGGGAGAAATTGAAAGAATTAAATAATAATTCGCAGTTTTTGCAATTATTAAGTATGTATAATATGGCCTCGCCTATATTATCACTAATACTACCTGTATTTTTTTTAATTATTCCATTTTTTATACTTAAATTACAAGGGCTTCCATTAACAACCGCAAAATACATGGAATTATTAAAACATATTTTTCGGAATCATCATATTGGGCAGTTATTTAATTTATCATCGGCAAGTGCGGATAAAATTATGTATATTGTTATAACATTTGTTTTATATGTTTTTCAAATTTACCAAAATGTAATGTCGTGCATTAAATTTTATAAAAATATGACAAAAATACACGATCAATTATTTACAATGAGAGATTATATTAAAGATACAATTAATAATATTAAAAAATACCGTATTTATTGTGATGGATTAAAAACATATGAGCCCTTTATTAAAGATATGGAAGAACACGCAATTGTATTGGAATATATGGATGAAGAATTCTCAAAAATTAATTTAAATAAACTATCTATCAAAAAAATATTCGAAGTTGGTCATGTTATGAAATGCTTTTACCAGTTATATAAAAATGAGGACTATCACGAAACCATTGAATATTCATTTTATTTTAATGAATATTATACGAATTTGAAAGGAATAGGTGAAAATATTAATAAAAAAAATATGTCATTTTGTAAAATAAACAATAAAAAAACGACATTTACAAATGCGTATTTTCCAGTATTTATAGACGCAAATCCTGTAAAAAATAGTTATGAACTTTCAAAACACATTTTAATCACTGGACCAAATGCAGCTGGAAAAACCACTTTATTGAAAACGACCTTATTTAATATTATAGTATCGCAGCAATTTGGATGCGGTTTTTATGATTCAGCCGATATTTATTTATATGATATGATACATAGTTATATTAATATTCCGGATACTTCAGGACGGGATAGTTTATTTCAATCTGAAGCACGACGCTGTAAAAATATTTTGGATAAAGTTGTATTAGGAAATCATAAAACGCAAACAACGCGACATTTTTGTATATTTGATGAATTATATTCAGGAACAAATCCATATGAAGCTATTGGGAGTGCTTATTCGTTTTTAAAATATTTAAATAAATATGATAATATAACGTTTATGATAACTACTCATTTTCTTGATTTATGTAAACGCCTTGATAATGAACCAAAAATTAATAATTGCAATATGAAAATAAATATATCAAACCATACAGATGACACTAAGAACGAGCATGATATGTTTCAGTATACCTATAAATTAGAACAAGGAATTTCAACTATAAAAGGTGGTGTGAAAGTTTTAAAAGATTTAGAATACCCGAATGAAATAATTAATAATACAAATAATATTATTAAAGAATTAATATTGTAAAAGAATTAATATTGTAAAAGAATTAATATTGTAAAAGAATTAATATTGTAAATACGTTTATAACAACTTAAAATAATATTATAATTGTCTAATAATGAAGTTATTTGGCGGAATGGAAAAAAATGAATTATTAATTTCAGTAGGTATTACTTTTATTTTTTGTGGGGCAATTTCTTATTTTTGTTATTCGCGTATTAAAAATATTGAAAATGCTGTAACAAAACAAAATCAAGTTTTATCATCATTTATATCTAATGTTAAGAATGAAATACAACCATCATTGGTAAATGAAACAATGGGCGGTGTTATGCATACGATGGCGTCTGACGAAGCTATTGCTGCTGTTAATAAATTAAATCAACATAATAATGATAGTGATAGTGATAGCGATGATGACAGCGGTAGCGACAGTGATAGCGACAGTGATAGCGATAGTGATAAAAAGAATGATAGTGGCAACCATGTAGACAACCATGTAGACATTAGCAATAATGATTATATAAAAACCATAATGAATGAATCTTTAATGAATTTAGGAAGTAATATTATGTCAACCACCACAGACATTAACAATAATAGTATTAAAATTATTGAGATGTCGTGTTCTATTCCTATCAATCCTAATAATGATGCTTTAGATACCCAAAATAAAATATATGAGATTGATGATGAAATATCCAAAATAGAATATAGCAATATTAATATTACTAAAGAAAATGATGATAGTGAAGAAAATGATGATAGCGAAGAAAATGATGATAGCGAAGAAAATGATGATAGTGAGGAGGAAAATGATGATGAACTATCAATTGCAATTAGTGAAGAACAAGGATCAGCTATAGTAGATGCAATAATTATTCAAGATATATCTACCGAAACAAATGATATAGTACCCGATACCGATGTTAACCAAATGAATCAACCCACACCGATGAATGAAGGAGAGGATACTTCAATAAAAACGATTCACACCGCAACAGAAGGTGAGCTTAATATTAATAAATGCAAAGTAGAGGAATTAAGACAATTAGTAGTTTTAAAAGGATTGTCGTCAAAAAATGAAATTAAAAAATTAAAAAAGAATGAATTAATTACATTATTGCAAAATAATAAATAGAATAAAAATAATAAATAGAATAAAAATATAATATTATATATTCATATATTATAATATTATAATATACAATAATGAGTTGGGCCACATGTTATAATAGTTCAAATAATATACATTTTGATTTTCCTCCACTTATGTCGGATGGACGTAATTATGCAGACTGGCAGCCAGGGGCGGTTATTAATGAAAATATACGAAAAGATGCTGGTATTACTTCTAATTGGCAATATCGTAAATATTTAACCAATAATGCTGAAAGTATTATGAAATATAATAATTTATCCACAAGCGAGGATTGTAATGGAGGTAATTCTGATTATAGTATTGGTCAAAATAGTATACCTAACGCACCTTATACCTATAAAAGTAGCTTTGATAAATCACAACCCTATGGTTATGAAAATAGTGATTTAAAAAATGCTTATTTAGATAAATTTCAATTACAAGCACGAATGGTCACTCCTGTATTTACGCAAGAACAACTTCTTAAAAATAATTATCCTAAGAGCAAATAATTATCCTAAGAGCAAACAATGATATAAACTCAATAATGATATAAACTCAATAATGATATAAACTCAATAATACTATATATTTTAACTATTAAATAATTAAAATATATATTATCCTTATAATTAATGTTTTTAAATCCGATATTAGAAGAAAATGAAGAATCATTATTAATGACAAATAATGTCCAAGTAATAAGTATTGATGTTGGTATTAAAAATTTGGCTTACTGTATAATAGAATTTAATAGGCAAGAAAATACATATAAAATAATTAAATGGGATATTGTTAATTTATGTGAAGACAGTGCTAATGTATTATTATGCAATCAAATTATAAATAAAGAACCAATAAAGAATAAATCTAAATCTAAATCAATATTACCTTCTAATAAGGTTTGTAATAAAAAGGCAAAATTTTATAAAGATAATAATAATTATTGTTTAACTCATGCAAAAAAAACAGAGTATATTATTCCATCTTCAACGAATAAATACACCAACGTCTCAACTATTAAAAAATTAAAATTAAATGAATTAAAAACACTTGTAGAAAAATATAAGATTATACTTCATTCTGAAACAGTATATACACGCGAATTACTATTAAATTTAATAATAAATTTTTTAAATGATAACTTATTAACTAATGTAGAAAAGAAAAAATCTGCAAATAGTGTTGATTTAATTAGTATGGGTATATCTCTTCAAAATGAGTTTAATACACTTTTAGAATCAACCCAAATTAAACATGTTGTTATAGAGAATCAAATAAGTCCAATTGCAACTCGTATGAAAACATTACAAGGTATGATTGCTCAATATTTTATAATGAAAGGCATAGAATCAATTATATTTGCTTCTTCAATTAATAAATTAAAAGCATTTGTTTTACCTGATGTAAAAACAGCGTATAAGGATAGAAAAAAATTAAGTGTAGAAATAACTGAAGGAATTTTAAATTTAAACAATATAAATTGGTTATTATTTTTTAATAAGAATAATAAAAAAGATGATTTAGCAGATTCATTTTTACAAGGATTGTGGTATATACAAACAAAGCATTTAATTAAAATCGATTATACTTATGATAAATAATTTAATAATAATTTAATAATAATTTAATAATAATTTAATAATAATTTAATAATTAGTATAAATATATTAATTTAATTAATTAATATATATATATTAATTGCGGAATATTTAAAGTTAAATGTTCTAATATCTATATAAATAATGGCAGTATCAGATATTATTGATCTTAATATGAATAATGATTTTACTCAATTAGATAGTAGTAGTAATAATAGAGAAACAAAAAATACAAATTCTTCGTTACAATCAGTGAATTTTGGAGGGGGTATTGAATTATTAATGAATGATAAAATAAAAACATCGGATTCAAATAATTCATTTAATGGCAATGATATTGGTTTATCTGATATTACCAATTTAGAAGATGAATTAAATTCGTTATCAACAACTGATGCTCCAAAAAATAGAAAATTAAATCTTAAATCTGATATATTTAATAATACATCAGAATCAACTAATATTAAACTTCAATTTAGTAATGATGAGAATGATGACGATGATAATGATGATAATGATTTAGATAATTCGTCGAATATTAAAATTGAAGGAAAACAAAATAACAATAATGAATCAAATTTATTTGGATTCTCGTCGGATCGCAATAATACGAGTTTTGATAACAACAAAACGTGGGATGGATTTGGTAAATTTAATAATATACCAATTAACCCGGATACCGATATTTCGGAAAAGCCAAAGTTATCCCACGAGGACATACTAAGAGAGAAATTTAAAATTCTAAGAAAAATCGAAGCAATTGAACGCAAGGGGGCTAAATTAACAAAAAAATATTCAATGGATTCTTCATTAGATGAAATGCAAGGAGAATATGAAATGATTATTGCTGAAAAAGAAAAAACCAATAGTTGCAAATTTCAAGGCCGTATGCTTATGGCAGCAGTTACTGGATTAGAATTTTTAAATACGAAATTTGATCCTTTTGATGTTAAATTAGATGGATGGTCAGAACAACTCAATGAAAATATTGATGATTATGATGACATTTTTGCTGAATTGCATGAAAAATATAAATCAAAGGCAAAAATGGCACCTGAATTAAAACTATTATTTCAATTAGGAGGTTCTGCTATTATGGTTCATATGACCAATACTATGTTTAAAACATCTATGCCTGGAATGGATGATATTATGCGTCAAAATCCTGAATTAATGCAGCAATTTACACAGGCAGCTGTTGGTAGCATGGGAAACACTAATCCAGGTTTTAGTGGGTTTATGAATAATTTTATGCCTGGCGGTGGTGGCACAAGTGGTGGCGGTGGCCCAAGCAATGTTTCTAATAACTCTCAACAAACACCTCGTCCCGATATATCAAAAGCAAGAAATAACGATGGCGTTAATATTGAACAATCCTTCGGTAATTATAACACGGAACCAGTTGAACGAAGCCCAAGACAACAACAACAACAACAACAACAACAATCACAACAATCACAATCACCGCCGTCGTCTCAACAACAACAAAGCACGCGCCCTGAAATGAAAGGCCCTTCTGATATAAGTGATATTATATCTGGATTAAAATCAAAGTCTTCTTCTGTCCCTTTAAGCAATGCGAATACAAATGATAATATAAAAATTAATACAATTACAATTGATGATATTAATCCTTCTTCTTTAAATTCTAAACAACACCAAGGAAAACCAAGACGTAAACAAAAAAGCGACAAGAATACAATAAGCCTGGATATGTAAACAATAATAATATATAAATATTTACATAATAATAATAGCTAATATTTTTTATTGGTTTTTCGTTTCTTATTGGTTTTTCGTTTCTTATTGGTTTTTCGTTTCTTATTGGTTTTTCGTTTCTTATTGGTTTTTTTATTTTTTCCACCCCTGACTTTTATTCTTTTTAAATTTCTTTCTTGTTGTTTGGGTTTCCTTAATATATTATCATCATCCATCATTCGTCTTTTATTTTCGTTATTCATAAGCCAATAAGAAAATGAAATAAACCCATTACCACGAATGTAATCACGAACAGCATCTTCACCAAAGTAATCACGATTAGTTTGTCCATCTAATAAGAACAAGCGGTTATCAATGGTTTTCATAATAAGGGTAACATGCCCAATTTCGCCAACTGGTCTATGAAAAGCAAACATTGTAATATGGTTAGGCAATAACTCGTCTTTTATACCTTGCATCAATTCGTCAATTGATAATTTATCATTAAAAAACTGCTCTATTTTATATCTGTCCAAGTATGTACGCATATAGTCAGTCATTCGCTCTACAATTATTCCTGTGTTTTCCGATATATATCCTTCTTGTTGTGCTATTTCTCTTGGTACTGCTCCAGATAAAGCTAAAGCTGTCGGACCACAATTTAGCGGATTTACACAGAGCGAGTTAAGTGGTCTCCATTGTTGAATAATTTCTTCAGGTATCGGAAGTTGATACAAATAATTTTCTTTCGCCATTTACTATATTATATCTATATAAAAATTATATAATAATATTAATATTTTTTACACCTTTGGACATTTAAAACGCCGATTAATTTAATCCTTATAAATCTTTAATTTCCTCTTTCGTGTTTTATTTTTTGGTACATATTTTTTGTTTCTTGTTTTTGAGAATAAGTTAAAGTTCTTAATCTATCCAAATTATAACTTTTATTATTTTATATATCATATAAAAAAATAATATCCATCCATAAGGATTTTATGTAGAATAAATTGCATATCGACCAAATGGAACATTATCTTTTTGCATAGATTTTGATGGTTTAAAAGATAAATCTTCTTTTATTACTGGTAATATAACGATATAAATTATATTATATTTATAATATATATATATAAATATAATATTAAATAATGAATTTTAAAGATTTTTTTACCCGTTCATTTCATTTATTTTTTAGTCGGGGACCGATCGCTTTATTTAAGGGGCTTGAAAATATTTTTAAAGCATTTTGGGCAATTTTTTATAATTTATTTCAGGATGTTATTGCTTTTTTTAAATCTATTTATAATTTTTTTAAAATTGGTTTTTGGATGGGGTCGCAATTTCATTTAATTGTAGGTGATATATTTTAATACCAAATTAACCATTTTAGTTTTTGCGTAATTTAGTATTATTTGTAACACCATCCCACGTTAAATCACATGTTTTTGCCCAATTAGATTTATTGATTAGCCCTGATTTACCAATCCACTGTGATGTAGTAAAATTCATTTTAGACTCACACGAAGGTTTTCCTAAATTTTGCACATTTACACAGACCGAATTATTACCATCCATATGTTCTTCCCAGTAATCAGGGCAATCAGCAACAACAGGAGGATATGCGAGTGTTTTTTTCGCCCGATATACTAAATACGCAACAAGTAACATTGTTATTACAAATGTAATAATTGCTATAAAAAAAACTGTTTTATGAAACGCTTGCATATTATATATTATATATTATATATTATATATATTATAATATAATATCTATACATTAATATAAATGAACTGCAATCAAGGAAATGGACGCATTAATTTATTAAGTCATTTTAATGAAAAACCATTTACAACAATGTCACTGGAAAATCCTACATACAATGAATTTAAACAAAATAAGGTAGATGTAACCCGAGTTTTAGGAGGAATATGTGAATCAACATTATCTATAGCATATTTTAGTGATGCTAACAAAAAAATTTTACAAAATGGTATTCGGGCTGGTGTACATAAAAGATCAAATGGAAATTATTTAGTAGGCGAACAAAGTAATGATGTATTAGAAACAATTATGAGAAGTATATTCTTAGAATATGCCAAACATTTACCAACAGATATTACGTCCCAAATTAAAAAATTAAACGATTATGTATTAGCATATTGTGTTAATGATGTATATGAGGCTATGCGTTATCATATGCATTATAAAAAAGATGTAAGCACCTTACCTGTGCCTATTGCGCTTCCTGTAGTTCAACATTCCAGCAATAAACAACTTGAATTAAAAAAATGGTTTTAATTTAATTATAAGTTAAGTCAGTAAAATATAAAATATTTATAATAATATAAATAATTTAAAGAGGTATCATTATCTATATATATAATATAAAATAGAACTACTATTATTATCATAAATGCCCTAATAGTGAAATGGTATCATGGCACCCTTCCAAGGTGTAGGCGGCGGTTCGATTCCGCCTTAGGGTATTACGAGTTATAATTTCCAGCTGAATTAGCTCAGTTGGCAGAGCGTTGGTCTTATAAGCAGACACGTACGTCACGTACTCTTAAGTACGCCAAATGTCATGGGTTCGAGCCCCATATTCAGCATAAAATTATACATTCGTATATTTTTATACAAATTTACACATAATAAATAAAAATGATTTCTGATTATGAAACGTAGAAAATTTAATATATAATTTAATATATAATTTAATTTTTTTTATAATTTAATTTTTTTATAATTTCATATAT
>Ga0209309_10003498_pt1 | contig 13521 bp, 10 predicted proteins | sample COGITO_mtgs_1204_2_FD_184807 | JGI IMG/M metagenome (GOLD analysis project Ga0209309, IMG submission 184807) | Pelagic marine microbial communities from North Sea - COGITO_mtgs_120412 (SPAdes) (version 2) | ecosystem: Environmental > Aquatic > Marine > Epipelagic ...
GAGGGCGTACCGGCAGCAAACGGGTATAGAACCCATACTGCTGGCCTCAGAGGTGGCCGAAGGTGCGAACATCATCGCACTTTGATCGGTAAGGCCGATCAAAGCTGTGAGATGCTATTTTGTCAGGCCTGGCTGGGCAGCGCTAAACCGAGCGCCGCGCTCAAATCCTGTAATGCTTGGGCCTCATTTAACACCTTGATCGTCGTCATACCGAGCGCTTTCGCGGGCTTTAAGTTAATCCCAAGGTCATCAATGAATAGCGCTTGCGTTGGGTCAATCGACAGGGCTCGACAGGCCATTAGGTAGATCTCAGGATTGGGCTTACGAATGCCCACCAAGCTTGACTCGATTACCGTATCGAACAGCGCCATGACCTCAGCGACGGCTCGGGCCTTAGACTCGGAGCGCGCCATCCCAGCGCCTTGACCGCTTTTAACATTATTGGTGATACAGCCGACCGCATGGGTTTGCTTGATCTGTTTAAGGGCCTGCACCATCCGCGGCCGAATATCACCAGACAGCAAGGCCAGTACGGATTGACCGCGGATTAAATGTCCGCGTGCTTCTGATTCTGCTGCAAAAGCCGCATCAAAGGCCTGGACGGACATCTGATTGCTCTCAAATTGCGCCCAAGCATTGGTATCAGGATTGGTCGCATTGATTGATCGAATAAAGTCGACTGGCAAGCCATTGGCTTGCTCATACTGAGTGAATGCCTCAAACGGGCTTGACGTTAAAACGCCCCCAAAATCCCATAGAACTGCTTTAATCAAAACCGTCTCCCTGATCGCCTTATTGTAAGCGAGCCTCGGATGAGGCTCGCGTCGATGAACATTTAGCCGACATTCATTTCAAAGGTTGCGGAATCGGGCCGCGCGAGTCCCCGTTGCGAGCGCTCAATGGCGTCCAGCATGGTTTTGATCTCATCGGACTCACCGATCTCTTTCCGCACTTCAGCAACCGCTTCTTCCAAACGAAGATCACGCGTAAACAGGATTCTGAAGGCCTTTCGGATTTCTTTTATCTTCTGCGCCGAAAACCCGGCGCGTTCTAGCCCAACTTTGTTCACAACCCGCATATGGGCAGGAAAGCCCTCGGCAATGGTGTAAGGCAAGACGTCTTGCACCACACGCGCCATCCCGGCAACCATCGCGACCGGACCAATTTGACAAAATTGGTGCACCGCGGCCAAACCGCCAATATTGGCATGATCACCTACGACGACATGACCCGCTAGGGTCGCGCTATGACTCATCACGACATGGTTGCCGACCTGGCAATTATGCGCGACATGCGCCTGAGCAAGCAGGGCGCAATCATTGCCAATTGCTGTCACGCTACCCACTTCGGTGCCGCTGTGTACCGAAACAAATTCACGTAGGGTATTTCGATCGCCGATTCGGGTGTAGGACACAGATCCTTTACTGTGTTTTTGATCCTGAGAATCTATGCCCAGGGTCACAAAGGGATAAACCATGCAATCCTCCCCAATGCTCGTATGCCCATCAACCACCACGTGACTCTTGAGACAAGTGCGGGCGCCAATTTCAACATGCGCTCCAATCGTGCAAAACGGGCCTATTACGCAATCTGATCCGATTTTGGCGTCGGGATGCACCACGGACAGCGGGCTAATCTCGGTCATATTCTATTTCCATAATGATGATTGGCGGGGACTAACACACGTTTAACTAGCGCAAATTTCCAGATTCTCCCCAATATGTCAAAGTTTTATTCTCTAAGCGCGATGCTATACTGCGCCCCTCATTGATAAGCGCTCAGATATTCGAGCCATACCGGGACCGCCTATGCTTGATGTCAGTCATCTTACTCAATTCAACAAAGAAGACCTGCTTGAATGCGGTCATGGCAATATGTTTGGCCCTGGCGGCGCCCATCTTCCGATTGATGAGATGCTGATGGTTGACCGCATCACATCGATTACGAAAGAGGGTGGTAAGGCGGGTAAAGGTCAGATTATCGCTGAACTCGATATCAATCCTGATCTTTGGTTTTTTGACTGCCATTTTGTGAATGACCCGGTTATGCCGGGTTGCCTTGGCCTTGATGCCCTGTGGCAGCTGTTAGGGTTCTTTTTAGCGTGGAAAGGCAACCCTGGATTAGGACGAGCCTTAGGGTGCGGCAAGGTCGCGTTTAGAGGCCAGGTATTACCCACCAATAAACTGGTTCGTTATGAAATTGACGTAACTCGAATTCGAGAAGGCAAAACCGTTTTGGGTATCGCGGATTGCACTGTTTTGGTTGATGACAAACCGATCTATACCGCCGAAAGCATCAAAGTTGGGTTGTTTACATCGTTGGATGATTTTAAGTAAGCATGCGGCATCAAGCGAGACAGGTTGTCGACCACCCCAAGTCGTCGACCAGAACTTATAGGAGCGAAGCGTTATGAAAAGAGCTGTGATCACAGGAATGGGCATTGTCTCACCACTCGGTAACTCCGTTCCAGAAACGCTCGCCGCACTTCAAGCCACCCGGTCTGGCATTCAATACCAACCGCTGTATGAAGAAATGGGCCTTCGGTCTCACATCGCGGGTAGCATCGAAATCGATCAAGAGGCGTTAATCGATCGTAAACTGCGGCGTTTCATGGGCGATGCCGCCGCGTTTTCCTATATTGCGCTCAAAGAAGCCCTGGTAGATTCTGGTCTTGAGTCCGATGACATCTCCAACGAGCGAACCGGTATTGTCGCCGGCTCTGGCGGCGCCAGCTCTTCGAATTTGATTGAATCAGCCGATATTCTGAGAGAAAAAGGGCTTAAACGAGTCGGACCTTATCGGGTCACCCGCACCATGAGTTCAACGGTCAGCGCCTGCCTGGCGACTGCTTTTTCAATCAAGGGCATCAATTATTCAATCACGAGCGCCTGCTCGACCAGCGCGCACTGCATTGGTCATGCCCTCGAGCAAATTCAACTCGGTAAACAGGATATCGTTTTCGCTGGCGGCGGAGAGGAAGAACACTGGTCAATGAGTGCCTTGTTCGATGCAATGGGGGCTCTGTCGACCAAGCGAAACCAAGCCCCTGAAACAGCCTCCCGAGCCTTCGATGCTGACCGGGATGGCTTTGTGATCGCGGGCGGCGCGGGCTTTGTCATTGTCGAAGAGCTTGAGCATGCCAAAGCGCGTGGCGCCAAAATTTATGCTGAAGTGAAAGGCTATGCCGCCACCTCCGATGGTTTTGATATGGTTGCACCATCGGGCCAAGGCGGTGAGCGCGCAATGCGGATCGCAATGGACGGGATCGATGAACCGATTGATTACATTAACGCCCATGGCACCAGCACACCCGCTGGAGATCCTTCTGAAATTGCCGCAGTGCAGCGCCTATTTGGCGAATCAATGCCCAAAATCAGCTCAACAAAATCCCTGAGCGGGCATTCTCTTGGCGCCGCCGGCGCACACGAAGCAATCTACTCACTGCTAATGCTAGAGCACGACTTTATTTGCGCTTCAGCCAATATCACAACCCTTGACCCAGACCTTGCCTTCGCGCCGATCGTGACCGAGCGGATTGATCAGGCTGGGCTCACCACCGTAATGTCTAACAGCTTTGGCTTTGGCGGCACCAATGCCTCATTGGTTTTCCAAAAACTTCAATCCAGTTAACGCGCTTTAATTTACGGAAAGGGTCCTCATGTCCAAGCCTTTGATTGTTGTTGTTGAGGACGAAACCGATATTCAAGACATCATTACCTATAACCTCAAACGGGAAGGCTATGACGTTTTAACAGCCAGCCGGGGCGATCAAGGTTTATCCTTAATTCAAGCCAAAAACCCAGATCTGGTCATTCTCGATATCATGCTACCCGGTATTGATGGCCTCACGATTTGTCAGCAGCTGCGAGCTGCGGCGAAAACCAAAGCGTTACCCATTATTATTTTGTCTGCGAAAGAAGAAGAATCAGATGTCGTGATTGGTTTAGGGCTCGGCGCGGACGACTATATGCCAAAGCCTTTTAGTCCACGGGAACTCCTTGCCCGTGTGAAAGCCCTTCTAAGGCGTGCGACTGCCCAAGAATCTCAAGGGCAAGGGCAAGATCAAATCCGTCACGGCGATCTGATCATTGATATTGACCGGCATCAGGCCAGCCTACAGGGCGTCGCCCTAAAACTCACGGCAACCGAATTCAAGCTGCTCATGGTCCTCGCGAGCCACCCAGGTCGGGCTTTTTCAAGAGAACAATTATTAAATCGCGTTGTGGGGGATGCCGTTGTCGTTGTCGATCGCAACATCGATGTCCATATTCGCTCGGTTCGAAAGAAATTAGGCGTACAAACGGGCCTGATCGAAACCGTGCGAGGGGTAGGGTACCGGTTTGCCGACCGAAGCTGATCCTAAGATTTATCAATCGAAGCTGCTTTGGCAGGTCTGGGGATTACTGTGCGCACTGGTCCTCATTTCTGCGCTCAGTATCGGTTATTTTGCTGCTCAGCAGGTCGCATCGGATGCTCGAGCTGCAATTGAAGAATCTCTAGCCCATCAAGTCCAGCTCCTCAAACAATTCTATAACCCCCTGATCCTTCAAGAGGCTGCGCTGCCGGTGATTCAGTCTGAGCAACGCATAACGATTCTGGGCCCCGATGGCACGGTGCTCAGTGACAATCGTGAGGATGCGAGGTTGATGGAAAATCACTTGAAGCGCCCCGAGATTATTGCGGCCAGTGCGCCAACCACCTCCGCGATCGGGCTTGGGATTGCCCAGCGTTACAGCACAACCCTGGAACAAGACATGCTGTATGTCGCCTTAGCATTGGGGTCTCCGGACGCGCCGACTGGCTATGTCCGAGTCAGTACGCCGCTGACCAGTATCGAGCAAAAGGTTAATGCAATGCGCTTGCAGGTAAATCTCCTTACGGGGGCTTTTACCTTTATCGCGATTCTCATTGGCTTATATTTTGCGCGCAGAATCGTGCTGCCGGTGCTCCGCATGACCCAAGCCTCGGCGCTGATGGCCAGCGGGGAGTTTAGTCTTAGACTTGACGAGGGGCATGCCAACGAGCTTGGCAGTCTTGCGCGGGCGCTGAATAAACTCGCGGCGGGTACCCAAGCTAAAATAGAGGAAGTCGCGGCTCGTCAAAACGAACTGACCGTGGTCTTACAAGGCATGACAGAAGGCATCATTGCGCTCAACGCTGACCAGGCCGTCATCCAGATGAATCGGTCTGCTGCGACTATTTTGAATCTTGAACAATCGAGTGTCCTCAACAAACCGTTTCAAAGCCTCTCAATTGCCCGAGATCTCGGAGAGATCGTGACGGCAGGCTTTACAGCGACCGGCCCCCAATTCCAGACGATGACCCTCGGTGGGCGCCGAATCGAGGTTTCAGGGTTGCGCTTAGGTGACGCGTCAGTCGAAGGGATGATCTTGGTACTGCGGGACACCACGGAACTGCAGCGGTTAGAACGGGTACGAACCGACTTCGTTGCCAATGCCTCGCATGAACTTAAAACGCCGATTTCGGCACTGCGCGGATTTGTTGACACGGTAATCGATGATACTGAGATGCCGACAGAGACCCGCAGATCTTTTTTAGTCCGAAGCCAGCAACAGATTCATCGACTGGCCTCAATCGTCCAAGACTTATTGCAGTTGTCTCGATTGGACACAGGCTACAGCCCTGACTCGGATAAAACGCTGGTTCTGAGCGACGTCGTGCAGCAAGTTTATCTTACAAAAATAACCGATGCTGAAATCAAGCAAGTCCAACTGATTTACGAGACGAGCCCCGATTGCCAACAGCACCGCATTCAGGGGCGCGCGGATGACCTTGCGCTCATGCTCTCAAACCTAATCGATAATGCTATTAAATATAGCGATCATGGCGGCACGGTCTCCTTGACGCTCGCGATGAATGGGGAAGGATTGATCCGGTTCAATGTAACGGATCAAGGTGTTGGCATACCAGCAGAAGAACACGACAAAATTTTTGAACGTTTTTATCGAGTCGATCCTGCACGCTCTCGTAATAAAGGGGGCACGGGCCTGGGTTTATCGATTGTGAAACACGTTGTCGAACGCTACCAGGGTCGTATTAAGCTCGTATCCAGACCGGGGCAGGGCGCGAGCTTTTCAGTGACGTTCCCAACCCTGCAACCCGACCCAACCCGTTAGAAGGCTCTGGGTAGACATAACCTAATTAGAGGGTCGTCCCTCGCCACCCTTTACCCATCGCATTTGATCCTGTATCTTCGCTGGCCTGACCGTTCACTCAATTATGGATCTTTCATCGACACTTTCGTTGAACGATCGGATTGCCAACATGTCCACTGCGCAACCGCCCCAAGAAGGCGAAGCAAGCACAACCGCGCCACCCGAAATCCAACTTAAAATCTGGGAACTGGCTTGGCCTTCCATCCTTGGAAACCTGTTGTTTTCCATTATCGGCATTATCAGCATCAAAATCGTTGGCAGCCTCGGCTCTGAAGCGGTCGCCGCAGTCACCACAGGCCATCGGTTATTTTTTGCCATCCAAGCCATTTTAATGGCCATATCCGCCGGGACGACGGCTATGGTAGCGCGGGCTTGGGGCGCTAAAAACTATGCCGAGGCTGCCCGGGTCACCAGCGCCTCGCTTTGGGTTGGCAATGGCGTGGCTTTAACACTGACAGTCCCCTGTATTGTGTTCGCCTATGATATCGCGAGCGTTTTCGGCCTGAATGAGACAACAACTCGTCTCGCCGCTGAGTTCATCCAAATCTTGGCCATCTTCAACGTTAGCTTTGCCATTAACATGATATTGGGTGCGGCCCTTCGCGCATCCGGCGATGCTAAAACCCCTTTGTGGATTGGCGTGCTGATGAATATCGTCAACGTTTTCTTGGTGTATGCGCTCGTATTCGGTCATTTTGGCTTGCCGAAAATGGGCACGAGCGGGGCGGCACTTGCCAGCGGGTTATCCTTTACCGTTGCCGCCGTCGTCCTGCTGCTTGCGCTCTACGGTAAGCGTCTCAGGATCCAGGCGGGCGGCGTCGGCTCGATCACCCTTGCCCGCGTGAAGCAGCTCTATCAAATCGGCTACCCGGCGGCGGTTGAGCAGTTTATCTTCCAGTTGGGCTTTATTGGATTCCTATGGCTCGTGGCTTACTACGGCACAGCCCCTTACGCAGCCTACGGCATCGGCGTGCAGATTCTAAGTCTGTCCTTTGTTGTTGGCTTTGGTTTTTCCATCGCTGGCGCGACGCTGGTTGGACAGTACCTCGGCGCGCAACAGCCCGAGGCAGCAGCCAAACAGGGTTGGCGCGCAACCCGGTTGGCCATCATTAGCATGATGTCGTTATCGATGGTGATCATGTTTTTTGCTCGGGAAATCTCGAGTTATTTGATTGATGATGCCGAGGTGATTCATTACACCGTGATCTTCATCTACATTCTTGGATTCGCCCAGCCCTTGATGGGCATCGAATTTACACTGAGCGGCTGTTTAAGAGGCGCAGGCGATACCCGCTATCCCTTACTCGCCACCATGGTTGGCCTGATTGGTGTTCGCGTTGGCTTGGCGGCGCTGTTCACCTATTTAGGATTGTCCGTGACTTGGATCTTTGCGGCACTCTTAGGGGACTATCTCATCAAAGCCCTGATGCTCTCCCATCGTTTTCGGTCGGGTCGTTGGAAGAACAAGATGAAGCGATATGGGTTTGACACAACGCCTTGAATTGCGGTTCCGAGCATCGTCCTCGATTGCGCTTTTACTGTATATAAATACAGCTTAAGATGACGTGATGCAGCCGTTTTCGACCGATCCCAAACTTAATCCATTTTATTATCTAGACTACTTAGACTACCTGCTCGCGTTTGTTTCAAAGCGATACGAGCAGGTGTTAAAGGACGCTGAGCGGGAACGCCTTCAGGCCTTTCAAGCCTTGCCCAAACCAGCGCGCGCATTGTACACGCGTCTTTTACAACGCAAGGGGGCTTACTTTCGGGTTGATAAGCTGAACTACCCCGAGATACCAGCGGTTGTTGCGGCCGTTAAAAAATTGATCGCCGCAGGATTTTTACAGCCCATCGGCGGCGTCCGTCAGGACCTGTGCCTCAGCTTGCGGACGGTCAAAGAACTCAAACAGCTCTCTGTTTTGACCCCCTTAGGGCTTAGCAATGCCTCACGCGTTCAAATCGAGCAGCGTATAGCGGAAACGGGCGTCGAATTACCCGATCTTGAAATCGTGTGTGTGCGCGAGCAAACGCTTATGGCACTGTGCCAACATCTGTTCTTTGGGAATGAATATCAAGATCTGAGCGAGTTTGTTTTGAGCGATTTGGGTCTCCAGCAGTTTGAGCCGGTTGATTTAAGCCTAAGCCCTGCGTTTACGGCTCGGGATGATCTAGACCTGCTGCGTCTCATTGGGATGCTTCGACAATGGGCTAAAACCTTGGAACGAGACAGTCTAAACCTCAAACGAGTCCCGGATTCGGCTGGCCAAATCCAGTTCACCACGGCGCTGACCAATCTTACCGAGATGGTGCCCGACGCAAGTGAACACCCCCTCGTGATGCGCGCCTTAAACAAGCTTCACTTAAGCTTGGGACGGATTCATGAGCGGAGTGGTCTGGCCAACGAGGCGCTGCGTTGTTATCAAAAATCTGATCTCGCCCTGGCCTTAATGCGGCAAGCGCGCCTGCAGATCAAAACCGCGCCGGAGGCCGCACTGTCACTCTGCAAAACCATCCTCAAGACGTCTAATGACCCTGAGGCGCGACACTATGCCGAACGCGTATTGGGCGCCCATCATGAAGGGCTCACTGAGGAGGCGGCCAGCGCGCCCACACCGATTTACGTTGAACACCTCAGCCTCCACCTTGACGCGGTAACGCGGGTAGAGCACCAGGTGATTGCGCATTTTGCTGAGCAGGGGCGGATTGCCGTGCACATTGAGAATCACTTGTACCCGGCACTGTTAGGCTTGTTATTTTGGGAGGTCATCTTCACCCCCATTGCTGGTGCCTTTCACCATCCCTTCCAGCGCGGCCCTGCCGATCTCGACGAGGCTGACTTCGTTCAGCGCCGCGCGGCACCCTTCGCGCAGCGATTTGACAGGCTGTCGACCTTATCGCAGCGGCAACAACAATTAAGGCAGTGTTTTAAAGAAAAGTTCGGATTGGCCAATCCGTTTGTGCACTGGTCAGCGATCGAGCTGCCCGGGCTCCTATTTGTGCTAAACCATACCTCCTGGCCCGCCTTAACCGCTATTTTTCATCGTATATTGCAGAGCCCCAAAAAATTTCGGACAGGCTTTCCCGACCTCTTAGTGTTTCATGCCGCACATTACGAACTGATCGAGGTGAAAGGTCCGGGCGACCGTTTACAAACTCACCAAACCGCCTGGCTTCACTTCCTGAGCGCCCAAGGGGTTCAGGTCTCCGTGCTGAATGTCGCCAATACCGATGATCTGGCAAGGGCTCCATGAGCGCGCCAGATGCCTCATCAACAACGCCTAAACCGCCAGCGCCCTTGGGCCTGCAACTGAAGTTCTCGGTCGGGGCCATTGCCGCGTTTACACCAACCGGTGATATCAATGCCCGCATCACCCATCAAACCTCTGCTATGGAAGGCATGCAGACCCATCAAAGAGTGCAGCGGTCACGCGGCCCCGGCTACCAAAAAGAAAAGACGGTGCGGACGCGCCGCGCAATTGAACAACACGAACTCAGCATTAGCGGCCGAGCCGATGGTTATCATCCCGCTGAGCAAGAACAACTTGCCTGGGTCGAAGAGATTAAGACGACCCGCATGCCCATTGAGCGCATCCCTGACTCGGTCCAACAGCAGCACCTCAACCAATTGGTTTTGTATGGCCACTTAATCTGTGAAGCCGAAGGATTGTGCGAGATCGAACTCCGCTTGAACTACGTCAACCCCGACAGTACTGTGGAAACCGTGATTACAAGCGTTCAATCAGCCGAGGCGTTGGCTGAACAGTTTGAAGCCCTCTTAGGACCGGTTGTTGCTTGGTTTCGCGCGCGAGCGGATTGGTTCCAAAGAAGAAATACGGCCCTGCAAGATCTATCCTTTCCGTTTGACGACTTTAGACCGGGCCAACGCCAAATCGCCGAGGCGGCCTATCGCAGCAGCCTCCAGGACGGTCAACTCTTGCTGCAAGCACCCACTGGTCTGGGCAAATCGATGGCCAGTTTATTTCCAACCCTGAAATCGCTGCCCAAGACCCAGGTCGAAAAAATATTTTACTTGTCGGCGAAAACCGCGGGCCAGGCCAGCGCCGAGGACGCCCTCGCGCAAATTCACGCGCAGCAACTGCCCATCCGATCCCTCACCATCACCGCCAAACGAAAAGCCTGCTTTAATCCAGAACAACCCTGTGATCCAAACTACTGCAGCTATGCCAAAGGCTATTTTGATCGGCTGCCCCAGGCGGTAAAGATCATTCGAGATCAACCCGGTCACTGGGACAAGGCGCGCCTGGAGACGCTCGCGCAAGTGCACCAAGTGTGCCCCTTTGAACTGAGTCTCGATGCGGCGCGGGAAGTCGACGTCATTGTCTGCGACTACAATTATTTGTTCAGCCCCAGCACCCGTCTAAAACGTTTTTTTGAAGAGCGAAGAGGGCGGTACAGCGTGCTACTCGATGAGCTCCACAACTTAGTGGATCGAGGCCAGGACATGTTTTCGGCCGAAGTCCAAAAGCATCAATTCCAGGCAGCAAAAAAAGAAAGTCGGCCTGCCTACCCAACCTGCGTCAAGGTCTTGAATCAAGTCAACCGAGCCTTCTTGGCGCTTAACAAATCGCTTGGCTCGAATGCGTCCGAAATTGAGGTTGCCGCCGAGGCCCTAAAGCCATTGTGCAGCCGGCTGCAGCAATTCCTAACCCACCTTGAGACCCTTGAAGCGCCACAAGGACTGCCGGCAGAACTGACCCAATGTCTATTTGATGCGCACCGGTTTCTTCAGGTATTCGACAAGCTCAATGACGATTACGCCACCTTCGTATTGGACAGCCAAAACAACCTCACCGTGCGGTTAGCCTGCGTGCATCCTGGACAGCAACTACAAGAAGGTTACGCCTTGGCCGATACGTTGATTGGATTTTCAGCAACGCTATCGCCCAAGGCTTACTATGGCGACTTACTCGGTTTTAAAACGCGGACGCAATGGCTGAAGGTGCCGTCACCTTTTGCCGCTGAAAAACAGCTCACCCTGATTGCAACCCATATCCCCGTGAGTTTTCAGCATCGCAGCAAGGCGGTCCCGGACCTGCTATCACTAATGAAAACCTTAATTGCGGGGAAACGCGGCAACTACCTCGTATTCTTTCCATCCTATGCTTTTTTAGACGACGTTCGAACTGCGTTTGAGGCAGCCTACCCAGATAAAGCATTGCACTGCCAAACCCGGGATATGTCCGATGACGCAGTGAAGGCGTTCACGGATGGCTTTACCGAGGATTCAGAGCGCCTTGGATTTGCCGTCATGGGGGGCCGTTTTGCAGAAGGCATCGACTTGAAAGGTCAGCGCTTATCGGGCGCGATGATTATCAGCCTAGGACTTGCCCCTAAAACGCTGGCGCAAGATGCTTTGTTGCGCCGCATGCAATCAAAGCGTGACAGCCAACCTGCAGCAGGCGCTGAAGTGGAGCCCCGTCCAACTCAAGCCAATGGCTATGATGTAGCCTACCGGATCCCGGCGCTACAGCGCGTTATTCAAACCGGCGGCCGCGTCATTCGCAGCGAAAACGATCAAGGCATCGTGCTGCTGGTTGATCCAAGATTCAACGTGCAGGACAACCAGACTTATTTGCCTGAGCATTGGCAAACCAAAATCATTCAGAGCACCCAAGAACTCGAGGCCAACCTCAAGACATTTTGGCGATCCGGCGCGGACTCGGCCTAATCTCACTCAGCGCCGTTGGGTTAGGTCTTAACGCTGTTTTTTCGATACACTCTGGCCTCATCAAATTACGCGAGCTGCATTATGAAACTAGGGGTAGTCCTGCCACATAACGAAATTGGTAACGACGCCGGCGCGATCCGTGCGTATGCACAGGGAATCGAGGCGCTGGGCGCGCAGCATCTCTTGGTGTACGACCATGTACTCGGCGCTGACGCCAATCGACCTGGCGGCTGGCGCGGCATGTATGACAGTCAAGTTGCTTTCCATGAGCCCCTGACCTTCTTGAGCTTTGTTGCCGGGGTAACCCAATCAATCGAGCTGGTTACAACCGTCATGATTCTGCCGCAACGCCAAACCGCTTTGGTCGCCAAACAAGCAGCAGAGCTGCAAATTCTCTCAGACAATCGCTTTCGACTCGGCGTTGGCACCGGTTGGAATAAAATCGAGTACGAAGCCCTCGGAGTTCCTTTTGAAAATCGCGGCAATCGGCAGGCTGAGCAAGTCGAACTCCTGCGGAAGCTCTGGCAGGAAGATGTTTTTAGTTTTGACGGGGACTTTCACACGGTCAACGCCGCCGGCATCAACCCAAGACCCAGTCAAGATATCCCAATTTGGTTTGGCGGTAGCGCAAAACGGCTGCTCACGCGCTGCGCGCGTCAGGGCGACGGTTGGATGCCGCTCATGGGCGCCAATCAGGCGGCAGCGGATGCCATTGCCTACCTCAAAGATACCCGGGCCAGCCTGGGTTTGCCCTGGGAAACCTTCGGTATTCAGGCGCAAGCACAGTTCGCGGGGGGGTCGCCCGAGCGTTGGGTCGGACACTTTCAAAAATGGCAGAATCTCGGTGCGACCCATATGGCGTTTGCGACCCATAATGCGGAACCCACCAACGTCGAGGGGCACCTAAAACGTCTTGAAGATTACTTCCAGATCATCGGTGAGCTGACGGCAGGCGCCGCTTAAGGCATTGATCGCCCTTATGAGCGGCCCTTGGTTGGATGACGCGAGGTCCTAGGTGGCGTCGCCGGCGGGCAGGGGCTGGTCATGAGCGTCTTTAGACGATAACTGCGTCGTCCTTGTCAGACAGTCACGCGGTTTGAGCAGCGCCGCAGAATGGGTGCGCGCCATACCAAGGCCGTCATCGCCCGAGGCTTTAAATAAATTTTGCGGCGTTGATAACCCACGCGCCGCGCAGTTTCGAGCGAGCAGGGTTTCAAACCTAAGTGACCAGCCCAATCAAGGCACAAATTTTTACAGATTATGGCAACCTGACTTGAAGAAAAGGCTGGCGGGTCAGGTGTTATCAGCGCACCAATTCAAAGAAGATCATAGCCATTGCAACAGCTCGCTCAGCTGTTGAATTTGGTTGGCTTGCTTGCCATCAACCCCCGGCAGGTACTGCAGGGTGGTCATGCCAGCGGCCTGACCCGCCGCAAGGCCCGGGCCGGAGTCTTCGATCACCAAGCACTGCGAGGGGTCCACAATATTGTGTTTGGCTGCCAATAAAAACACATCGGGCGCCGGCTTACCTTGGGCAACATCCTCAGCACTGAAAATCTGGCCTTCAAACAGATCTAAAAGGTTCGCCGCCCGAAGGCTCAACCTGATTTTGTCGTGCGCCCCACTGGAGGCGACGCAGAAGGGGCGTTGCAG
>Ga0209309_10003500_pt1 | contig 13514 bp, 9 predicted proteins | sample COGITO_mtgs_1204_2_FD_184807 | JGI IMG/M metagenome (GOLD analysis project Ga0209309, IMG submission 184807) | Pelagic marine microbial communities from North Sea - COGITO_mtgs_120412 (SPAdes) (version 2) | ecosystem: Environmental > Aquatic > Marine > Epipelagic ...
ATACAAATACATTTATGCCGCTGGCATTATTTGTTGCAGTAATTATATTCACATCTAAACTTTCTAACAATACAGAAATTGTTGCGATTAATAATGCAAGAGTTTCTTTTACACGCTTTTTATATCCCTATTTTATTGGGGCAACATTGGTTACATTTTTAGCGTTGTTGATGAATCATTTTGTAGTGCCTAGTAGTAGTAAAGTGCGTAAAAAATTTGAAAATACTTATTTTGAAACCATAAAATATGGTGATAATATAATCAAAGATTTTAGCCTTCAATTAACAGATAGTACTTATATCTTTATTCAGAGCTATGACTTAAAAGGAAATACAGGGTATAACTTTTCTACAGAAGTTTATGATGGAAATAAAATAAAATCTAAACTAACTTCTAACTATATAAGCTGGAATAAAAAAGACAGTACGTTTAGATTGTCTACTTATAAGATTAGACGAGTTTATAAAAATAGAGATAGTATTTTTATGGGAACTGCTCTTGATACCGTTTTTGCCTTTTCTCCAAAAGATTTAATTTATAAGACTTCATTGGCGCAAGAAATGACCTCAGATGAATTGATAAAATTCATCAATATTTCTAAAAAAAGGGGGGTAAAAAATTTAAATGCACATTTGGTAGAATTACATAAACGAACAAGTTTACCAATTGCATCTTATATGTTAACCATCATAGCCGTTGCTTTAGCATTTAAAAAGCGTAGAGGAGGTACGGGGGTTAATTTAGCCCTAGGTTTTGGTTTAATGTTTGTTTATATTTTTTTCTTAAAAGTTTCTGAAGTTTTAGGAGCAGTAGCAGGGGCAAATTCTTTGTTAACAGTATGGATACCAAATATGGTTTTCGGTGCACTAGCATTATACTTGTATTATAATGCCAGAAAATAATTTAAAACACTTTTTACAGCTTCATTTTATTGTTTTTATTTGGGGTTTTACAGCCATTTTAGGGAAATTAATAAGTATAGATTCTATACCGCTGGTTTGGTACCGAATGTTGTTGGCTGTGCTGTTTGTGTTGCTTTATTTTTTTATAAAAAAGAAACATTTCCTTGTAGATCGTAAATCTCTTTTAAAATTTATTTTAACCGGAACAATTATAGCATTGCATTGGATTGCTTTTTTTGAAGCCATTAAAGTCTCAACAGTTTCGATAGCTTTAGTGACTATGAGTACAGGAGCCTTTTTTACCTCGCTCTTAGAACCGTTGTTTTTTAAAAGGAGAATAAAAACTATAGAAATTGTTCTCGGATTATTAGTAATTGGAGGGTTGTATATTATTTTCAATTTTGAAACTCAATATGCTTTAGGAATTTTTTATGCCTTGATAGCCTCGTTTTTGTCTGCACTTTTTTCTGTGTTAAATGGATTGTTTGTAAAAAAGAATGATGCGGAAGTAATCTCATTTTATCAATTATTTTTTGGAGTTGTATTTGTAACTGTCTTTTTGTTTATTTCAGGAGGCTTTACCACTGAATTTTTTAGCTTGTCAAATTCAGATTGGTTTTATTTAGTTATTCTAAGTAGTATCTGTACAGCTTATGCTTTTATTGTTTCTGTCAAAGTCATGAAGTATTTAACCCCCTTTACAGTTATTTTAACCATGAATTTAGAACCAATTTATGCAATTCTATTAGCGTTGCTTGTATTTGGAGATAAAGAAAAAATGAAGCCAGAGTTTTATTACGGAGCTTTTATTGTGTTATTTGTTGTAATGTTAAACGGAATCCTCAAAAACAGAAAGGCAATTCATCAAAAAATGAAAAAGAATAAAAATCAAAAATTATAGAACAAAAACAAATTTTATAGTAAGTTTGTAATGTTGTAAATTCAATCAATTTAATTGATTCAGTTAAAATTAATCAACTATAATATGGAATATTTAGATTTTGAACTACCAATTAAAGAGTTAGAAGATCAATTAACAAAATGTCAGGTTATTGAGAAGAAAGTGATGTTGATGTTACTGCAACTTGTAAGAAAATTGAAAAAAAATTAATAGCTACCAAGAAAGAAATTTATAAAAACTTAACTGCTTGGCAAAGAGTACAATTATCTCGTCATCCAAACAGACCTTATACTTTAGATTACATTAGAGCACTTGCTGGCGATACTTTTATGGAGTTGCACGGAGATAGAAGTGTAAAAGATGATAAAGCTATGGTAGGAGGTTTAGGTAAAATAGGGGATCAATCTTTTATGTTTATTGGACAACAAAAAGGGTACAACACCAAAACACGTCAGTACAGAAACTTCGGAATGGCAAATCCAGAAGGATATAGAAAAGCTTTACGATTGATGAAAATGGCAGAGAAGTTTAACATTCCTGTAGTAACATTAATCGATACTCCAGGTGCTTATCCTGGGTTGGAAGCAGAAGAACGTGGACAAGGAGAAGCAATTGCAAGAAATATTTTAGAAATGTCTCGTTTAAAAACACCTATTATTGCTGTTATTATTGGAGAAGGAGCTTCTGGTGGAGCATTGGGAATTGGAGTAGGAGATAAAGTATTAATGCTAGAAAATTCTTGGTATTCTGTAATTTCTCCAGAAAACTGTTCTTCTATATTATGGAGAAGTTGGGAGCACAAAGAAAAAGCAGCCGAAGCATTAAAGCTAACTGCTGAAGACGGTATGAAATTAAAAATCGTAGACGATATTATTAAAGAACCTTTAGGAGGTGCTCATTCAGATAGAGAAGCTACATTTAAAGAAGTAGAAAGAGTTATTTTAGCATCTTATGATGCATTAAAAGATCTTAGTGAAACAGATTTGGTAATGCAACGAATGGATAAATATTCTAAAATGGGCGTTTTTAAAGGATAAAAAAATAGCAGTTTAAAACAAAAAAAGCAGGAATTTATTCCTGCTTTTTTTGTTTTAATTTTTTAGGATATTAAATCCCTAGTTCTTTAAATAAAACCTCTAAACTTGGGTCAGATGGTCTTGGTGCATTTGCATTTACAATGTTTCCGTTAGGATCAATTAAAATAAACCTTGGGATTCCATAAATTTGATAATCTTCTGCAAATTTTGTGTCTTCTCCAGCATAGAGTTGAACCCCAGATAAATCTTTATCCTTTACCATTTTTTTCCATTTAGATAGCGCATTATCCCAAGAGTCCGCAGTGCTAGAATTATCAGTAGAGATACTTACAAATTCAATTTTTTTACGAGCGTATTTTTTTTCTAATTTTTTCAAAAAAGGGATTTCCGCAATACAAGGTTTACACCAAGTAGCCCAAACATCTATATATACATATTTTCCTTTAAACTCATCTAGTGATGTTTTTCCACCCTTATAATTTAAATAATTATTGAATTTTGGAGCTGGTTTCCCTTTGCCTAATGACTCTTCTGCTTTCATCTTTTGCAAAATTGCGGCATGTTGTGAATCATAATTTTTTTCCAATAGATTAAATAATTCTGTGTTTTGTTTGCTGTTTATTCTAACAATCATCGTGTCTATTTCACCATGTAGCTTTTGTAAACTGTCATACGCATTTTTAATAGAGTTTAGTTCTTTTTTAAAAGCATCTTTTTCAAGCATAAATAATTTGCTTGTATTTCCAATAGCCAAATTGTATTTATACTGATCAATTAAATAGTTGGTGGTATTTGATCCATTTCCAGAATATTTTGTTGTTTGAAAAAACGAATTATTATCTGCAGTTAGATTTAAATCAAAGCCATTTCTTAAAAACACAAAGCCATAATTTCTATTATTCATAACCAAGGTATAATAACCAGCCTCTTTTAAATGTAGAGTATCTTTAAATGTACCGTCTGTATTGATTTTGATTTCTTTTGTGTGCTCTTTACTTCTTAAAGAAAAAACTGTATCAGTTTTGCTAATGTTTGATAATTCTCCCGAGAAAGACACAAAACCAGGTGTTTCTTTTTTGCAAGAAACAAGTGCAACACACATAATTAAGATAAGTGTAATTTTTTTCATTGATGTACTATTCAAATTTTATGCAAATATAAGTAAATGATGAATGGTCTTTAATTGATACTAACGTTATTTTTTTCATAAAAAAAACCGAGCTATTTGCTCGGTTTTTTACTTATTCTTCTTTTTGCTCTTCAGGAGCTTTCTTTGCTTTTTTTACTTTAATAGTTAAGGTGTTTGTTTTGGAATTTAAATCCATTACTATGGTATCACCTTCAGACAATTTAGAATTGACAATCTCTTCGGCTAAAGCATCTTCAATATACTTTTGTATAGCTCTTTTTAAGGGCCTTGCTCCATATTTTTTATCAAATCCTTTGTCTGCTATGTAATCTTTTGCTTTATCGCTTAGTTTTAAGGTATAGCCTAAATCAGAAATTCTATGAAGTAGTTTATCTAATTCAATGTCTATGATAGAATGAATTTGCTCTCTTTCTAAAGCGTTAAAAACAACAATATCATCTATTCTATTTAAAAACTCTGGCGCAAATGATTTCTTTAAAGCATTTTCTATTATTCCTTTAGCGTGTTCATCTGCTTGAGCAACTTTTGAGGAGGTTCCGAATCCAACTCCTGCACCAAAATCTTTTAATTGTCTGGCACCAATATTAGACGTCATGATAATAATGGTATTTCTAAAATCAATTCTTCTACCTAAACTATCAGTTATAAAACCATCGTCTAAAATTTGAAGTAACATGTTAAATACATCTGGATGTGCTTTCTCAATCTCATCTAATAAAACTACAGAATAAGGCTTGCGTCTAACTTTTTCGGTTAATTGACCACCTTCTTCATAACCAACATAACCAGGAGGGGCACCAATTAATCTAGAAATCGCAAACTTCTCCATGTATTCACTCATGTCAATTCTTATTAAAGAATCTTCAGAGTCAAACAATTCTTTTGCTAATACTTTTGCTAATTGAGTTTTACCAACCCCAGTCTGACCTAAAAAGATAAATGATCCAATAGGTTTGTTAGGGTCTTTTAAGCCAACTCTGTTTCTCTGAATAGCTTTTACAACCTTGGTAACTGCTTCATCTTGACCGATTACTTTTCCTTTAATCAACTTTGGTAGTTCACTCAAGCGATTGCTTTCTGCTTCGGCAACTCTATTAACCGGAATACCTGTCATCATAGAAACAACTTCTGCAACATTGTCTTCAGTAACTATTTCTCTATTTAATTTAGAATCTTCTTCCCATTGTTTTTGAGCAGATTCTAAAGCTGCTTCAATGTTTTTTTCATCATCTCTAAGCTTTGCCGCTTCTTCATATTTTTGTCCACTGACAGCTTTTGTTTTATTAGAACGAATGTTTTCTAATTCTGCTTCTAAAGCAAGAACTTGCTGAGGAACAATAATGTTTGTAATATGAATTCGTGAACCAGATTCATCTAAAGCATCAATTGCTTTGTCTGGTAAGTAACGATCTGTCATGTATCTATTCGTTAACTTTACACATGCTTCAATAGCTTGATCTGTATAATCAACATTATGATGTTCTTCGTATTTTTCTTTGATGTTATGTAAAATTTGAATCGTTTCTTCTACAGTTGTAGGTTCTACAATTACTTTTTGAAAACGACGTTCTAACGCTCCATCTTTTTCAATATTTGTTCTAAATTCATCTAAAGTTGTTGCTCCAATACATTGAATTTCTCCACGTGCTAAAGCTGGCTTTAACATGTTAGATGCATCTAATGATCCAGTAGCGCCACCTGCACCTACAATGGTGTGAATTTCATCAATAAACAAAATGATATCTTCATTTTTTTCTAATTCGTTCATCAAGGCTTTCATACGTTCTTCAAACTGACCTCTGTATTTTGTGCCAGCAACTAAGCTTGCAAGGTCTAAAGAAACAATACGCTTGTCAAATAAAATTCTTGATACTTTTCTGTTAACAATACGTAATGCTAAACCTTCTGCAATTGCAGATTTACCAACACCTGGTTCTCCAATTAACATCGGGTTGTTTTTCTTTCTTCGACTAAGTATTTGAGAAACACGCTCTATTTCCTTTTGTCTTCCCACAACAGGATCTAATTTATTAGCTTCTGCTAAAGCGGTTAGATCTCTTCCAAAATTATCTAAAACAGGAGTTTTAGATTTTTTTACTGGTGCAGCTCCTTTTTGAGGTTGTTGTCCATAAGGATTCGATTTTTCTTGATCAAACTCGTCATCAGAAGGAGTTTCTGCAATTGGATCTATGGACAACTCAGACTCATCTGTATGAAGTTGTTTATAGAAAGCTTTAGCTTGATCATAATCAATATACATTTTGTTTAACAACTTTGTTGTTGGGTCATTCTCATTTCTTAAAATACACAACAATAAATGTGCAGTGTCTATAGAGTCACTTTGATACAGTTTTGCTTCTAAAAAAGTAGTTTTTAATGCTTTTTCTGCTTGCCTTGTTAAATGCAGGCTTTTTTTCTTCTCTCCAGCATCAGTAAAACTGATTGCAGCAGGGTTTAATTTTTCAATTTTTTTACGCATCAATTCTAAATCAACATCAAAAGCGGTCATTATGTCAATTGCTTTACCTTCTCCTTTTCTGATTAAGCCTAATAATAAATGCTCTGTGCCAATAAAATCATGTCCTAAACGTAAAGCTTCATCTTTACTAAAGGTGATTACATCTCTTACTCTTGGTGAAAAATTATCGTCCATATAATTGTATATCTATTTGTAAATTTAGTAGATTTTTTATGAAAAATTACAAAAAAAGTGCCAGTTTAAAATTTTTGTCAAATTGTCTTTAAAAAAACAACTAGAAATACTTGAAAATCAGCCCGATAAACCTTGTTGAAAAATATTAAAAAATGTTGATAACTCTAGGTTGTCAGATAGTTTTTTTTTTGAGTAAAAAGGTAAAAAATTGTATCTTGCTCGTTTAAGAAATTAGTATAAAAATTAATACATAAATATATATGACAGACGGAGAAAAATTGATCCCGATTAATATTGAGGAACAAATGAAATCTGCGTACATTGATTATTCAATGTCGGTTATTGTTTCAAGAGCATTACCAGATGTAAGAGATGGGTTAAAACCAGTACATAGAAGAGTATTGTATGGAATGCATGAATTAGGTATAAAAGCTACTGGTTCTTATAAGAAGTCAGCAAGAATTGTTGGAGAAGTATTAGGAAAGTATCATCCACATGGAGATACTTCTGTATACGATTCAATGGTGCGTATGGCTCAGAGCTGGAGTCAACGCTATATGATGGTTGACGGACAAGGGAACTTTGGTTCTGTTGATGGTGATAGCCCAGCAGCAATGCGTTATACAGAGGTTAGGATGCAGAAAATTTCTGAAGACATGTTGTCTGATATAGATAAAGATACTGTTGATCATCGTTTAAACTTTGATGATACCTTACAAGAACCAACAGTTTTACCAACTAGAATTCCCAATTTATTGGTAAATGGTGCATCTGGAATTGCAGTAGGAATGGCTACAAACATGGCGCCTCATAATTTAACAGAAGTTGTAAACGGTACATTAGCTTACATAGAAAATAGAGATATTGAAATTGATGAGTTGATGGAGCATATAAAGGCCCCAGATTTTCCAACAGGTGGAATTATTTATGGTTATGAAGGAGTTAAAGATGCTTTTCATACCGGTCGTGGGCGAATTGTAATGCGTGCAAAAGCGATTATAGAAGAAGTTAAAGGTCGTGAGTGTATTATTGTTACTGAAATACCATATCAAGTTAATAAAGCAGAAATGATTAAAAAAACTGCTGAATTAGTGAATGATAAAAAATTAGAAGGTATTGCAAATATTAGAGATGAATCTGATAGAAACGGAATGCGTGTTGTATATATCTTAAAGCGTGATGCAATTCCGAATATCATTTTAAATAAATTATACAAATACACCGCTTTACAAACCTCATTTAGTGTAAATAATATTGCATTGGTTAACGGTAGACCAGAGCAATTAAACTTAAAACAATTAATCCATTATTTTGTAGAACATAGACACGAAGTTGTTGTTCGTAGAACAAAATATGAATTAGCAAAAGCAGAAGCTAGAGCACATATTTTAGAAGGGTTAATTATTGCCTCGGATAATATAGACGAAGTAATCAAAATTATTAGAGCTTCTAGTAATGCTGATGATGCTCGTGAAGCTTTAATTGCTCGTTTTGAATTGACAGAGATTCAAGCAAAAGCAATTGTTGAAATGCGATTGCGTCAACTTACAGGTCTAGAGCAAGATAAATTGCGCGCTGAGTTTGAAGAAATTATGAAAACGATTGCTGACTTAAAGGATATTTTAGAAAATGAAGTAAGACGTTATCAAATTATTACAGACGAATTGGTTGCTGTGAGAGATAAGTATGGAGATGAACGTCGTTCTCGTATAGAATATGCGGGTGGAGATATGAGTATTGAAGATATGATTCCAGATACGCAAGTTGTTGTAACAATTTCTAATGCTGGGTATTTAAAACGTACAAATTTAGACGAATATAAAGTTCAGAATAGAGGAGGAAGAGGGCAAAAAGGAGCAACGACTCGTAATGAGGATTTCTTAGAACATTTATTTGTGGGTACAAATCACCAATACATGTTATTCTTTACTCAAAAAGGTAAAGTATTCTGGATGCGCGTATATGAAATTCCTGAAGGAGGTAAAAATACCAAAGGAAGAGCAATGCAAAACTTAATCAATATAGAACAAGATGATAAAGTAAAAGCATTCTTAGTAACTCAAGATTTAAAAGACGAAGAATACATCAATAATAATTATGTAATCATGGCCACTAAAAAAGGTCAGGTTAAGAAAACATCTTTAGAGCAATATTCTCGTCCAAGAACAAATGGTATCAATGCAATAACCATTAAAGAAGGAGATGAGTTGTTAGAAGCAAAATTGACAAACGGAGAAAGCCAAGTAATGTTAGCCTTAAAATCTGGAAAAGCAATTCGCTTCGAAGAAAGCAAAACGCGACCGATGGGAAGAACAGCTTCTGGAGTAAGAGGAATTACACTTCAAAACAAAAATGATGAGGTTATTGGAATGGTAGCAGTAAATGATGATGAGAGTAATATCTTGGTAGTGTCTGAAAAAGGATATGGAAAAAGATCTCATTTAGAAGACTACAGAATTACCAATAGAGGAGGAAAAGGTGTAAAAACTTTGAATATTACAGAAAAAACAGGAAATTTGGTGGCTATTAAGAATGTTACAGACGAAGATGATTTAATGATCATTAACAAATCTGGTATCACAATTAGAATGGCTGTTTCTGATTTAAGAGTAATGGGAAGAGCAACTCAAGGTGTTCGATTAATAAATATTAAAGATTCTGATAGCATTGCTGCTGTAGCAAAAGTACAGCACGAAGAAGAAGAAGAAATAGACGAAAATGAAACTGGCACAGAAGTTGACAATTCAGCAACAGAAAGCCAAGAATAAAAAAAGGACGATTAAAATTATTTTAGAATGAAAAGACAAATAGCATTAGTAGTGTTAGGGTTGTTTACAGTAACAGCCTTTGCGCAAAAAGACGAGTTGAAAACCGCAGAGAAGGCAATTAAAAAACAAGATTTTGCTACTGCAGTATCAGCAATAAACTCAGCTGAAGGATTAATTGCCAATGCAGATGAAAAAACAAAATCTAAATTTTATTTTTTAAAAGGGCAAGCTTTTGGAGGTAATAAAGAGTATGAAAAAGCTGCAAAAGCCTATAACGATTTATTCGCTTTCGAAAAATCGACAGGAAAAGAACGTTATTCAGATGATGCAATTCCATTGTTAAATACGTTGAAAGATGAAGTAAATAAAAATGGATTTGCTCTTTACGAAGCAAAAAATTACAAAGAAGCCGCAAAAGCATTTTATGTAAGATACACTTTAGATAAAAAGGACACCTTGTTTTTATCTAATGCGGCACAACTAGCATTGCAATCTCAAGATTTTGATACAGCTTATGATTATTATAGCCAATTAAAAGATTTAGGCTATACAGGAATCAAAGAAGTTTACGGAGCGATTGATAAAGATTCTAATAAAAAAATCACATTCAATTCTAAAGAAGAAATGAATTTAATGATGAAATCTGGTAAATACATCAATAATTCTATTACAAATTCTCCTTCAAAAAGAAATGATATTTTAAAGAATTTGGTAACCATCTTAACAAAACAGCAAAAAAATGATGAAGCGATCACTCTTGTACAGGAGTTACGTAAGCAAGAACCAGATAATTTGCAATTGTTGTTAACAGAGGCTTATATCTACAACGATTTAAAGCAGCCTAAAAAGTTTGAAGCTTTGATGAAAGAAGCTACAGATAAAGATCCAATGAACCCAGATTTATATTATAATATTGGAATTGTAAATTATAATGAAAAGAATATTGAGCAAGCTGAAAAATATTTTACAAAAGCATTAGAAATTAATCCAGATTACCCTAAAGGAAATTGGATGTTAGCAAACACGCTTATATTAAAAGATGGAGATTTAGTGACGAAAATGAATGCGTTACCAATGTCAGACGTAAAAAATTATTCGAAATATGAAGCAGAACGTAAAAGTTTGTTTAATAAAATATTACCATTTTTAATCAAGGCTGATAAAGAAGAAAGAAGTGAATCAACAGTTCGAATGTTAATTGGAGTTTATGATCAATTAGAAAAAAATGATGAAGCTACAGCATTAAGAAAAGTTTTAGAAACGTTAAAGTAATTTTTTAATTATAAATAAAAAACCGAAACAATTTTGTTTCGGTTTTTTTATGCTAAATAATCTTTTTAATTACTCTAAGTTTATGTGTATGTCTTTTAGAATCAACATTATAAATTCCACTATGATCTAACCGGTCTATTCTAACTTTTCCAAATGAATGTATGATGTAATTGTCTTTCATAATGATGCCAACATGGGTAATAACACCTTCATTATCATCAAAAAAAGCCAAATCTCCAGGCTCACTTTCTTCAATAAAACTTAATACTTCTCCTTGTGTTGCTTGCTCTTTGGCTTGCCTTAATAATTGATAGCCACAAAGTTTATAAACCAGTTGTGTAAACCCAGAACTATCTACTCCAAACGGAGTTTTTCCTCCCCAAAAATGTGGTGTATTTAAAAATAAAAAAGCTGTTTTTAAAACGTATTCTTTGTCTAGTTTCTTATTGATAATTGAACCTTCATATGAGAATGTTTTATCACCAATACAGGCTTTTTTGCTGCTAAAAAACGGCAAAGTAGCACCAATAGGTATGGTAGATAAACGTCCGTTTTCTTCTGTAAGAAAGTCAATAAGTTCACCAGATAAAGTTGCCTTAGAATTAGACAAATCTAAGTATGTTTCTTCTGTAATTTCCTCAAACTGTTTGTTGTCAATAAAACCTTCACAAGAATCAAAGTGAATTCTAATTTTACTCCAGGTTTTTCTTCTTTCCAGCACTTTAAAATGCTCGCCAAAAAGGACTTGAGAAACCATTTCAGAATCATCTGAAGCTTCAGCTCTTAAAGGAACAATACTTAAATTACAGATGCCGTATAACAAGTTGTTAGTTTTGAGTTATAAGTTTTGAGTTAAAAAATTATATTTTTTCAATAATCATTGCACTTGCTCCACCGCCACCATTACAAATTCCTGCAGCACCAATTTTAGCATTATTTTGTTTTAAAATAGAAGTCAAAGCAATGATAATTCTTGCCCCAGAAACGCCTAAAGGGTGTCCTAAAGAAACAGCTCCTCCATTTACATTCACTTTGTCAAATGATAATCCTAGAATTTTCATGTTAGCCAATCCAACTACAGCAAAAGCCTCGTTTAATTCAAAATAATCTACATCCTCAATAGAAATATTAGCTTTGGCTAATGCTTTTGGTAATGCTTTTGCAGGAGCAGTAGTAAACCATTTTGGTTCGTGTGCAGCATCTGCATATCCTTTAATTTTGGCAAGTGGAGTAATATTTAATTCTTTTGCTTTGTCTGCAGACATTAAAACCAATGCAGCTCCACCATCATTTATTGTTGATGCATTAGCAGCAGTAACGGTTCCGTCTTTTGTAAATGCAGCACGTAAAGCAGGAATTTTTTCCATTTTTACGTTTTTGTATTCTTCGTCTTCAGAGAAAATAATAGGTTCACCTCTGCGTTGTGGAATTTCTACAGGAACAACTTCATCAGCATATTTTCCTTCTTTCCAAGCATTTGCAGATCGATTGTATGATTCGATTGCAAAATTATCTTGGTCTTCTCTAGAAAAATTATATTCAGTTGCACATTCATCAGCACAAACTCCCATTGCAACTTGTTCATAAGCATCAACCAAACCATCTTTTTGCATACCATCTTCCATAGTAATAGGGCCAAATTTAGAACCTGTTCTTGCATGTTGATAATGTGGAATCATACTCATGTTTTCCATACCACCAGCAACCACAATTTCTGCATCACCCAATGCTATAGTTTGTGCAGCCAACATAATAGATTTCATTCCTGATGAACACACTTTATTAACCGTTGTACATGGAACTGTATTTGGTATTCCGGCAAAAAGTGCTGCTTGTCTAGCAGGTGCCTGTCCTAATCCAGCAGAAACCACATTCCCCATAAAAACTTCCTCTACCATTTCTGGCTTTAAATTGATTTTATTTAATGCCCCTTTTATGGCAATAGCTCCTAGTTTTGGAGCAGGAATAGAAGATAAACTCCCCATAAAACTACCAATTGGTGTTCTAGCTACTGATACAATTACTACTTCTTTCATGTCTATATATCTTAAATGTTTTGTACATTACTATTATATTGCGAAAATAACCAATTTATTGTGATCATTAAAATATAAGGAGACCATTTCTTAAACAAAGAATAAAGTTAAATCTAATTTTTGCCGAAGAAACTATTTAAAGTAAGTTTGTAAATGTGTTTTTAAGCTACTAAAATTAAATGAATGAGTAATTTTATAAATAAAGTCTATAAAAATAATGCGATAGTTTATAAAGTACTATTGTTTTTAATAGCGGTAGTTTCTATTGTATACTTATTTCCAAAAGGAGGTCAGTTTAAATACGATTTTAACAAAGGCAAACCTTGGCAATACGATAATTTATATGCAACATTTGACTTTTCTATTCAAAAAAGTGATGAGGAAATCAATCAAGAAAAGGTAGAGATTACAAGAAACAACAAGCACTATTTCGAGTTTAATAAAGCCACTGTTTTAGACATTAAAACAGCATTTACAAACAAAATAAATTACATTCAAGCTAACGATTCTATAAACTCGCAACAAATGTTGCGTTTAATTTCTATAGGAAATTTTGTTATTGAAGAGGTATATAAATATGGATTCATTGATGAAGCGAGTCAAGGTAAAGTTTTTAATGAAAATGAAATTATTTACCTGCGAAAAGACAATGAGGTTGAAGAAGTAGCGTATAATAAATTGTTAATTTATAAAGAAGTTCTACAATTAATTACAGAAAACATTAAAAGCTCTCCAATAAGCTATTCAGAAAATAAACTATTAAACACCTTATTAGAAGTATTAAAACCAAATGTT
>Ga0209309_10003505_pt1 | contig 13501 bp, 12 predicted proteins | sample COGITO_mtgs_1204_2_FD_184807 | JGI IMG/M metagenome (GOLD analysis project Ga0209309, IMG submission 184807) | Pelagic marine microbial communities from North Sea - COGITO_mtgs_120412 (SPAdes) (version 2) | ecosystem: Environmental > Aquatic > Marine > Epipelagic ...
GAAGCGCGAAATCATGCCGCCCAACACAAAGCCTTACTGGCCCAGGTTAAGCAACTGATTGCGGCCCACTCACAGCGACAAGCTGGTGAGGTGGCGTACAACTTTACGGACGAGAAGAAAGTCAAGAAGCTCTATGTTTCAGAAGAGAACAAAACCCAGCTCAATCAAGGATACCTCGCCATTGTGAAGGTCGAGGATCGTTATGATCTCGTGCCAGAGGTCGTTGCCCGCAGAATCCAAGCACGCCATGCCGACTCGGTGTTGTATCTCCACGACCGGGCGCTCGACGCGATCGATGAGGACGACCCTTATAAAGACTACCCAATTCCGGATGACCTGGAATGGTAGCCAGCGTTGGTCTTAAAGTCGCCCCGGGCTAACCAGCTCTGGGCCACAAGCGCTGGTTAACAAGCACGTTTACAAGCGCTCTGTGCCAAACGCCATTTCACAATCGCCATCTGACAAACGCGATCGACCAAACGCCCTCTACAAAACGCGATCAGGAATAATTGATCTCACCGGGTCTTATTCGAAGTAGTCGCGCACTGTCGACCCCACCTAACCGCCTGCTGGGCCTTCCACGTGAAACAGTTTATTGTAAATAACCCAGCGCTCATCAACCTTCAAAAACGACAGCGTATCCAGGAAACGATTGCCAATATAATCGTCTCGGAGCTGCACAACCGCCGTCGCGCCAGCAATCTCCAGTGCGATAATCTCTAAATACGCCGATTCACCCGCGCGCTTTGCCGACGGCTGTGCGCCCACAAAATGCGCAAAATCTAGGACACTCATCTCCGCCAAACCGGTCGGCAAATAGCCTGTTATCTTGGCATTGGGGTGAAAGGCGGCGTGCACCTTGTCGACATCGGATTCAAACATACTGTCGAAATAAACCTGCACGGTTTCTCGTATTTGATCGGCATCATCCATCGGATTTTCTCCCTTAAATGTTCCCTGAATCTATCGTGATCTAATTCTGCTGCGCAACCCGGTTTTGCGCTCGCACGACCCACCATCGCGTTTTTTTTCGTAAAATGCTTGTACGCGATCCAAACTCAATCCAACCTCAATCCAACGGATGATGACTCAGCGAGCCGAAATAATGCCCTATCCATTGACTAAAATTCGCGGCAGGACCGCCGCACTCCTAACCTTCCTGTTGCTATCAGGTTGCCAAGCCATTATCCCCGCACCGGTTGCAGAGCCGAGCCCCATTGAATCGATTGCGGATGCCTACGTTGACGCCCTGCTCGAGCGCTATCCCAGCATGGCGACGGCTTACGATTTGCCCGGCTGGCGCCACGACCGGTTGTTCGATAATTCCCAAGCGAGCCTGAAACGCTGGCACGACCAAGAGGATGCCTTTCTCGATGCAGTGCGGGCGCTGCCAGCACCAAGCGCCATTGGCGCTCGAGACTGGATCACCTATGGCTTTTTGATCGAGGCGCTGTCGTCCAGCCAAAGCACTCGCATCTGCCAAAAAGCGCTCTGGGAAACCAGCACAACCACCGCTTGGTACACTGGCCTGCCCTTTATTTTCGACATCCAACCAATTGCCACTGAAACCGAGCGCTTGGATGCGCTCACGCGCCTCAGCGCGGTCGCCGGCTACATCGAAACTGAAATCGAGAATTTAAGAGCCGGCCTTGCCCAAGGTTACGCCTCGCCCCGCCTCACCGTCGTTGCGGTTCCCGACCAAGTCAGAGCCCTTCTGCAGCCCGACAACCCCTTCTTGAACCTCGGCAAACGGTCTGACGATCCATTGTTTCAAGAAGCCGTGCAGCGCACGTACGATCAATCGATTCAGCCAGCGCTCAACCTGTTTGCCGATTTTATTGAAACCGAATACCTGCCCAACGCCCGGACAGCACTTGCCATCAGCAACAACCCCAATGGCGCGCAGTGCTATACCGCTTTGGTGCGCGCGTTCTCAACCCTATCCGTCACCCCAGCTGAGATTCACCGCGCGGGTCTAGCTGAAATGGCCAGCATCCAAGCTGAGATGCGGGACATCATCGATACCCATTTTGAGGGCGAAGCCACGGCAACGTTTTTAAGGCGCATCAATCGGGATCCGGCGTTTACGTTCGAGACAGAACAGGCCGTTCTCGACTTTTCAATGGCAGCATTGGCCCGCGCGCAGCCTAAAATGGCGTCGGTATTCGATTTACTGCCTAAAGCAGACGTTGTCATTAAACCCTATCCGGACTTCGCCGCCAGTGGCAGCGGTGAATACCATTCCTCATCAGAAGATGGCGCGCGGCCGGGGATCTATTACATCGCTGTCAGCGAGCCCCAGTTGCGCACCCAAGCGACCCAGCAGTCAACCCTCTATCATGAAACCTATCCGGGGCATCATCTGCAAGGCGCTATTGCCCTGGAGTTAGGCGACGCAGTCCACCCCATTGCCCGGTACTTGGGCAACGCGGGCTACGGGGAAGGCTGGGCGCTGTACGCCGAACGATTGGCCGATGAACTGGACCTCTATGACCGCCCCCTCGACCGCATCGGGTTATTGTCCGATCAGGGCGCAAGAGCCGCCCGTCTTGTGATCGACACGGGCATTCACACCCTCGGCTGGGATCGAGACCAAGCGGTTGACTACATGCTGAACCATTGCGGCTGGTCTCGCTTTGATATCGAAAACGAAATCAATCGCTACATCTCCTGGCCGGGTCAAGCCAATGCCTACATGCTCGGCATGCTCGAACTCAAACGCCTCAGAGCGCTAGCGGAAGATCAACTGGGCGACGGATTCGATCTCAAGACCTTTCATCGGCGCGTCTTAGAAAATGGCAGTGTGACGTTGCCCATGGTGCAAGCGACCATCCTAGATTGGATTACAACTCAAAAAGCTTTGGATTAGGACCCAGCCCAGCACGAGTGGCGAACTTCGGTGCAGCAAGCCTTGCCCCCGGCCCGAGCGTTGGAACAAATGATACGAGCCCGTCTCGGTCAGTCGGGGCTGTCGGTTGTGCGAGGTTTTTGCAGACAGCCTCAGCGGCAAATGACCTCAGCGCCCGCAGCGCGCAGCGCGCCGGTATCAAGCGGCCAGCGCGCCCAGCTTTCGTTTCCCGCGCATCCGCTAGCACCGATTGGGGCGCCCGGCCCGCCAACTTGCTCGCAGGTGCATAGAACTTGTTAAACTCTTTTTGATTCCATCAATGTTGAGCCCACATGAGCAACCCATTCTTTGAGACCTGGCAAACGCCCTTCAACATGCCCCCGTTTGAAACAATTCAGGACCATCATTTTGAAGCGGCCTTCGAGCAAGGGTTCAGCGAGCATTGGGCCGAAATTGAGGCCATCGCCAACAACCCCGCCCCGCCAAGCTTTGACAATACGTTGGTTGCACTGGAGGCCAGCGGCCAACTGCTCACCAAAACTGCCGATGTGTTCTTTAATTTGGTCTCGACCGACACCAATGAGGCCCTGCAGGCCATCGAAGAAGCCGTTTCCGTTCAATGGTCCAATCACAACAGCAATCTGTATAACCACCTCGGTTTATTTCAGCGTATTAAGACTCTCTTTTTGGATTTGCCAAACCTCGGCCTCCAACCGGATCAGCAATTATTGCTCGAGACGCTGTACAACGATTTTGTCCGAGGCGGCGTCGAACTCAATGCCCCAGCCCGACAACAGATCCGCGACATCAACGAGCAGCTGGCCACACTTGAAACCCGCTTTGGGCACAATGTATTGGCCGAGACCAACCAATTCGAACTGGTCTTGACCCGTGAGGACGACCTTCGCGGCCTGCCCGAATCGGTCCTCGCTGCCGCCCGCAATGAAGCCGCCCAACGTGGTCACCCAGAAGGACACTATGCCTTTAGTATCTCGCGCTCGTCTTTCACGCCGTTCATGCAGTTTGCCGACAACCGGGCACTCCGGGAAACCTTGTTCGAGGCCTACACCCGATGCGGCGACCTTGGCAATGCCTCGGATAACAAGGCCCTTGCCGTCGAGATTGCCTTGCTTCGACATCAGCGCGCCCAGATCAAAGGCTTTGCGTCCCACGCCCACTACATGCTTGAAGACCGCATGGCAGGTCATCCCAGCCAAGTGCATCAACTCTTGGATCAAGTCTGGCAGCCCGCTCAAAAGAAAGCGCAACAGGAAGCCGCCGATCTGCAGGCCCGCATTCGTCAGGAAGGCCAGAATTTTGAGTTGGCGCCTTGGGACTGGTGGTACTACACCGAGAAGCTCCGCTCAGAACGCTTTGATTTAAATGAGACCGAAACCAAGCCTTACTTTGCACTCGAGCAGGTTCGCGATGGGGCCTTTGAAGTTGCGCGCGCGCTGTTTGGCATCACGTTTAAACCGGCGCCTGCGCTCCCCACGTATCACCCGGATGTTCAAAGCTATGAAGTGATTGATGCCGATGGCACGCTGATCGGCATTTTTTTAGCCGATTACTTTATGCGGCCGTCTAAACGCGGCGGCGCCTGGATGAGCCAATTCAGGGGGCAATCTAATCTGGGCAGCAACATTCGCCCCATCATTGTCAATTGCTGTAATTTCGCAAAGGCCTCTCCGTGTCTTTTGGGGCTCGATGAGGTTGCAACCTTATTCCACGAGCTGGGTCATGGCCTGCATGGTTTGCTCAGCCAGGTCCGCTACCCCAGTCAGGCAGGCACCAGCGTAAAACAAGACTTCGTTGAGCTCCCCTCTCAAATCTTTGAGCACTGGGCAACAGAACCTGAGGTTTTGAGGCGCTATGCCCGTCACTATGAAACCGGCGAAGTCATCCCAGACGCCCTGATCGAAAAAATTCGGGCGTCGAGCACGTTTAACCAAGGCTTTCAAACCTCGGAATATCTCGCTGCGGCATATCTCGATCTGGCCTGGCATGCACAAGCGCCGGATGCTGCAGCGGATGTCAAAGCCCTCGAGGCGGCCGAGATGGACCGAATCGGATTACCTATGACCATCGCGCCCCGCTATAAATCAACCTACTTTCAACACATCTTTGCTGGGGATCACTATTCCGCGGGCTACTACGCCTATATTTGGGCGGAAGTACTGGACGCGGATGGGTTTGAGGCCTTCAAAGAACAGGGCTTGTTCGACCCGGCCACGGCCCAATCCTTTCGGCAGAACATCTTAGAGCGCGGCGGCTCCGCTGAACCGATGTCCCTCTACCGAGCCTTTCGAGGCCGAGACCCTGCGGTGGATGCGTTACTGGTGAATCGTGGCCTGGCAAGCTAAGCCGCGGTATTGATCGAGGTGCCCAAAGCGCTCTAGGTTTGGCAACCGCCCTCACAGGGCCCGGCTCAGTCTCAGGCTCAGGCTGCAGTCCCAAGATTAAAAGGCCTGCGTTAAAGGTGTCTTTGATCTGCCCAGTAGCAACCCCGGTGGCAGCGCTGAGCGCTTTGTCAGCCAAAGCGGCTTGGCCATTGCCGCGGCACTTTGTCTAGATTCAGTGCTAAGCTCACAGCATGACGCAAGCACTCGATGAACCCACCCGGTTGGCCATGCGCGCGGCGCTTGAAGCGCTTGACGAGCGATTATCAACCCTATTAACCAACACCGAATCCGCGGCCCAACAGGTGCCGCTCAAAGAAAATGCCTCGCGCTTGAGCCGCATGGATGAAATGCACAACCAAAGCATTCTAAGAGCCAACCGCACCGTAACCAAAAATCGCTTGATGGCTATTCAAAAGGCCTTTGCCCGAATCGAAGACGGCACCTATGGCACCTGTTTAGAATGCCTAGAACCGATTGCGCTGCCTCGGCTACACGCCTATCCCGAGGCCAGCTTGTGCCTGGCTTGCAAAGCGGCAGGCGAGGCAAGCTCGTGATTCGCGTTTAGCTCTGATTCGCGCCTTCAAACCTAAAAATTCTTTGGTTAATGAAAGCGCCGCAATGCTATACAAAAAAATCCGGCTTTCGTATACTCACCGGGTCGCCACAAGCGACAATTCTCAGGGCGGGGTGTAAGTCCCCACCGGCGGTAATCGCATAGCGTAGCCCGCGGGCGCTCTTCATCATGAAGAGGACAGCAGACTCGGTTAGATTCCGAGGCCGACAGTTAAAGTCTGGTTATGAGGATGAGGTCCCGCGACGCAGCAATTTGCACGAAGCCCCTCGTTTGCCCTGTTGTTAAACCATGCGTAAAAGGCAAACAACAGATGACAACTTTTCGACCCAATTTCAAAGAAACCGCGGCTCGACCCCGCATTGCATTCATCCAATCTTGCTGGCATCGCGACATTGTCGATGAGCTGCGGGATGCTTTCCTTGCCGAACAAGGCCGCATCGACAGCCGCGCTGTCGATCTGATTGAGGTCCCTGGCGCCTTCGAGATCCCGTTGCGTGCAAAGCTCGAGGCCCTTAGCGGCACCTATGCTGCCGTTGTCGCTGCCGGCCTGGTCGTCGATGGCGGCATCTACCGGCATGAATTTGTCGCAACCGCTGTCATCAGCGGCCTCATGAACGTGCAACTGGAAACGGGCGTGCCGCTCTTCTCGGCCGTACTGACGCCGCAGGATTTCTTAGGCCAGGGCCAACCGGAATTCTTTAAAGCCCACTTTGTAACGAAAGGGATCGAAGCCGCGCAAGCCTGTATTGGTAGCATTGGGAGCCTTAACCCGGCCTAACGAGCCGATAAGGATTGCCGTGAGGATTAACATCGTCGGGAGCAGTGGTTGCGGTAAATCAACCCTTGGCCAGCACCTGGCACGGGAACTGGCGCTGCCTTATATCGAACTCGACGCGTTGTTCTGGCAGCCCAATTGGACCCCTGCCCCGGACCCTGCGTTTCTTGCGCGCATTACGACCGCCCTGTCAGCGCCTGGCTGGGTGTTAGATGGCAACTATGACCGAACCCGCCCCATTAAATGGGCCAACGTCGAGGTGGTGATCTGGCTTGACCTACCGGCTTGGCGGATCCTGATGCAAGTGTTAAAGCGAACCCTTCGGAGATCCCTCAAGGGCGAAGTGCTTTGGGCCGGTAACCGGGAAACGTTACGCAAAGCTTTGTTTAGCCGGGACTCTATTCTGCTCTGGGCGATCACCCAACTCGGCCCCATCCGCCGGCGGTATCGGGCGGTGATGGCCGACCCTAGCTGGTCTCACATTCAGTTCGTTCGGATTCAGAGCCAGCAGGCGCTGACCGCGCTGCGAACTGATCCTCGTGGTTTTTTAACGACCGCGTCGAACACCAAAGCCGTCGCATAGTGCGCGGCGCGCCCGTCCCTGCAATCTTGGCAAACAAATCATCGTCCTGGCCCAAGGCCCGCGACTGGGACGCGCTAGGGCCTATTTAAAGTCGGCAGCAGAATGTCGTTCTGGCACCCGGTCAGCTTCTGGGCCCCAGGCTCGATTCACTCGGCGGCCGCGGGCAACCGCTGGCCGAGCTTCGATCGCCGTTGCCCAGCGAACGACGTGCTGGTATGACGACACCTCTAAGAACTCTGCGGCCTCATAAATATTGTGCAGCACCAACGCGCCGTACCAGGCGTAGTTGGCCATGTCCGCGATGGTGTAGTCATCGCCGCACAAATAGGTGCGCTCCGCGAGGGTTTTATCCAGGACATCTAATTGGCGTTTTACTTCCATTGCGAAGCGGTCGATCGGGTATTGCCATTTTTCAGGGGCATAGGCATAAAAATGACCAAACCCGCCGCCTAGGTAAGGCGCGCTGCCCATCTGCCACATGAGCCAGGAATAACATTCCGCCCGAACACTGGGGTCTTTGGGCACAAAGGCATCAAATTTTTCGGCGAGGTACAGCAAGATCGCACCCGACTCGAAAACCCGGGTACCGGGCGTGGTACTGCGATCGAGCAATGCGGGAATCTTAGAATTGGGATTAATGTCAACGAAGCCGCTGCCAAACTGTTGGCCCTCACCAATATTAATCAAGTACGCATCGTAGTCTGCGGGGCGACCCAACTCGAGCAGCTCCTCCAGCATGACCGTGACCTTGACGCCATTGGGGGTCGCTAAGGAATGAAGCTGCAGTGGATGCTCGCCCTCGGGCAGCACCTGCTCATGGGTGGCGCCGGATACCGGCCGGTTAATATTGGCAAACCGCCCGCCATTACCTTTGTCCCAAGTCCAAACCTTTGGTGGCGTATAGGTGGATTCGCTCATGATGTGCCTCGACTTTGCATGCTGGTTAATTCGTTGTCGCCAAGCATATCAGGGTTTGCACGCGCTGTGCGCGTGGGTTGCCCCGCAGCGCCGCCAACGACTTGCAGGGCCCGTCTGAGCAGAACCCAGCGCAAGGTCCCGCGCCTTTGATGAATCAAAAGGAAAGTCTGCTGGCGTGGCCGGTTGGGATAGTCCCTTTATGGTATCGGGCCAATCGACTGAGGCAGATGCCGCAAGGCCATGAGCGGCTATTGACAGATTCTTTGTGCGCGCTCGACTTAAGGCGTGTCATCACCACACTTTACGGCGCCGTTTAACGCGCCGTTTATCCACTGACACCTGCCGTTTACCGGCGTCAGCGCGGCTTGGAGGCCGTCAGCATCAACCCTTCGAAGCGATCGATCCGCCTCAGCCTGCACGCGTGATCAAGAACCGCCTTGGGTCGCCGCCTGCAGTAAAATGCCAGAGCGATTGCCGGAGCGGCAGTACGCGAACACCGGCCCAGAACTCGCCGCAAGCGCCGCGCGCATGTCATCGACATTGTCTTGCGTTAAGCCCCTTGGCGAGACTGGAATAAAGTAGTAACTCAAACCCAGTGCTGCCGACGCCGCGGCCATCGCCTCATGGCTCGGCTGATCCAGCACCTCACCATCGGGACGGTTGTTAATCACAACTTCGATGCCCTGCGCTTTCAACACGGCCAAATCGTCAAGCTGAATTTGGGGGCCCACTGAAACCCGCGCTGCTACATCGTTCATACGACTCTCTTCCATTGTTGAATTGATAAAAACCGAAGACGGTTTGGCCCAATAAAGCCCAACGCCAACCACGACTACGAGGGCAATCAACGCGGCTTTGTGATTCATTTACCGACCTCGCCTCACACCGATTGCACTAAGATCCAACCCGCGATCGCCACTAAAAATACTGAAAAAACCTGCTCAGCCTGGCGTTGTTCAATAACTCGTCCGAGTCCTCGACCCAAAAAGCTGCCCAACATCCCTAGGACAATAAAAATCAGGATCAACGTCCAATCCAAGCTCAATCCTGAGCCCTCGAGTAATTCTAAGTATTTAACCAGCCCCGCTGCCGATTTAACAGCGATGATCACAAGGCTCGTAGCCGCCGCTGCGGTCATTGATAAACCGCCTAATAACACCAGCGCAGGCACGATCATAAAGCCGCCACCCACCCCAACAAAGCCCGTCAGCGCGCCAATCAATAACCCTTCGATCACGATAACCGAAAGCTTTTGATCGCCGGTCACGGCTTTAAACTTTGGCGGCCAAAACATAAAAAAGGCGGACAGCAACATGACCGCCGCAAAGACCATGAGCTGAACCTGCCCCGAGGCAAACTGCGACAGGGCCGCCCCCAGATAGGTGCCCAATACGCCGGGCGCCCCAAACCAGATCGCGGTTCGCCAGTTTATGGATCGGTCCCGGATATTGAGCAATGTGGTGAGTGCCGCCACCGCACCGACGATTGCAAGCGAACTGGCAATTGCCACTTTTTCATCCTGGCCCATCAAATACACTAAGATGGGTACGGTCAAAATAGAGCCACCCGAACCCAATAGCCCCATGGTTAATCCCACGGCCAGAGCGCAGGGAATCAAAATCATTAAATCCACTAGGCTGTTTCTCTCACCGGCAGCTTCAAATAACGCTGGCCGTTGCCTTCCGGGTTCGGCAATCGACCCGCTGCTAGGTTAATTTGAATTGCGGGATACAGCAGGCGAGGCGCGCTCAACTGCGCGTCTCTGGCTTGCCGAAAGGCAACGAACGCCGCCGCGTCGCGATCTAATAGTTGCAAGTTTGCGCGTTGATCCGAAACAGTCACCGCATGACAAGGCGCCGTACGATCGGCTGTGGGGTAGTCATGGCACAGGTAGAGCACGGTGGCATCGGGCAGCGCCAACAGCTGGGTAATGGACTCAAACAACTGCTGCGCGTCCCCGCCCGGAAAATCCGCCCGCGCGGTGCCGTAATCCGGCATAAACAAGGTATCCCCAACAAATACGGCGTCCTCAACCTGATAGGCGACGCAAGCCGGCGTGTGGCCCGGCGTTGCCCGCACCGTGACGGCAAGCTCGCCGAGGAAAAGGGTTTCACCCGGCTCGAACAGACGATCAAAGGCAACCCGTACGTTGGGATGCTGCTCGCCTAAATTGAAGATCGGCGTGAATAACGCGCTCACCTGCTCGACCCCACGGCCAATCCCGATTTGCGCGCCGGTCTGCTGCCGCACGAAATCCGCGGCAGACACATGATCGGCGTGGATGTGGGTTTCCAAAACCCAAGCCACTTGCAAACCTGCCTCGGCCGCCGCGTTGAGCATGAGCGTAATAAAATCGTGCTGAACCGTGCCCGCCCCCGGCTCAAAATCCAAGACCGGATCGATGAACGCGCACACTTTACTGGCCGGATCCGCCAAGAGGTAGCTCCAGCTGTTGGTGGGCGCATGGTAGAACGGCGTGATTTGCTTTTGCACTGTGAGCCTTAAAGATAAATGGTTATAAGGTTAGACTAATAAGCTATAACAACTTCCGGTATTGTAAGAAGAAACCGCGGCAGATCCCACCCCTGCGTTATTCGTATTTCATCTATTGGGCGGTTACATTAGATCCAAAGGTTTAGCGCGCGCCCTCTGTGAATCAAAAACACCTCCAGCATCATCTTAAGCAGCTTGCGCAGCTCGATTCAGATCTGGCTCAAGCGCTTCAACGTTACGGCGCCCCCGCCCCAAGGCAACGGCCTGAGGGCTTCGAAACCTTTTTAAGCACGATCATCAGTCAGCAGATCTCAACGGCTGCCGCCAACACCATCATGAATCGAGTGCGCGCAACGCTACCCAGCCTCACCCCAGAAGGCCTCGATCAAGTGACCGATGCGGCGCTACGCGCAGCGGGGTTGTCAACGCGAAAAATCGAGTACGCCCGCGGTTTAGCCCTGGCCACACAGACCGGGACACTCTTGATTGACCAACTGAGCGGCTTAGAGGACGCCCAAGTCATTGAACACATCACCCGCTTGCGCGGCTTTGGCGTTTGGAGCGCAGAAATTTACTGCCTGTTTTCGCTGGGGCGCCCCGATATTTTCCCAGCCGATGACCTGGCCTTGCAAATCGCGCTGGCGCGACTAAAAGGCTTAGAGGTTAAACCAACGCCGAAAGCCGCGCGCGCCCTGACCCAGCATTGGCAGCCCTACCGCTCGGCCGGCGCATTATTTCTTTGGCACTATTATCATGAGATACCGAAGGTCTGAGCAGACTCGGCACGATTCCTATCGGCATATCCGCATCTCCGCATACCCGCAGACACGTTGACCCGCCAGTCTAATGACCGAACTCGCCCGCATCCAAACACTAAACCTGCGAGGCAGCGGCCCGAGCACGTTGCTGGGATCTACCAGAGCCCCGCAGCTTTGAGCGCTGGCTCAACCTTGTCGCCGTCATCCTTAATGCAGTAGTGTCGCCAAATACTCGTCCGCACGAGCTTGTTCGTCATTCCCGGTGGCTGCGTGACTTCGCTCATTCGATACATATTAAAATCTGTGAGCGGATCCGCCTTGCCATACGTCTCGTTCCAGCGCTTACACAGATAGCCGCCATAATAGGTGCGATATGCTTTGTATCGTTTTGTGCTGACTCTAGAAAGATATTTCCGCCAGCGATAATTTTCGAACTTGGCGCCATACAAATGCTCAGGTTTTTCAAAGCTTGGCAAACTCGGTACCCCGCCATAAACGTCCACCAATGTACCGGATGCCAGCACCCCAGGCACCACCATGAAGCTATCGCCTTTCTTTGGATAGGGTGCAAACATGCTCCACTTTTGGTCAAGGCGAAGCAGCCGCTTCAAGCCTTGCCACTCTTTCGGAAACTTCACTTGATAGGGCGTACCCTCGGCGGCCGTTTGGAACGGCAACCGCCAATTCGGAATGGTGCTAAGGTTAAACACAAAGAGATACGCCAGAAAAAACCCAGCCACGGTCTGCGAGCGCCAGCCCGGTAACTTCAGAGTAGCCTGCCAAGGTAGCAGCCGGGAAAACCAGTCACCAAAGGCGCCTCGATTATTGGCGACCGAGTCGTAAATGCGATTGCCCAATCGCTGCGGCCAAGCGAGCATGGGCGCAAGAAAGCGCCCCCACGGGGAGGCGGCAAACACGGCCACCATGGCGGGCCATTTAATCAAGCGCTCGCCAGAGGGCGTCACCACGACCCATGAGAATTCTCGCTCTAAAATCTCAGCCATCTCCGCATCCGTTTGTGCCGGGATGATCTGCGCGGACTTGAGCCCTAAAAAGGTCTTCAGCAGCCAACACATTTTGAGACAAAACGAGCAGTCCTGATCGTAATACATTGTGAGCCCGGCGCCAGAGGCGGGCCAAAATCGGCGTGCCAGCGCATCCCAGGTTTCTGATGGTGTAAACAAAATAATAGAGGTGATCGAGATGAAGGGAAACAGGCCGATATACAGGTTTAAAATAAACCCAACCTCCATCGAAATGAATGCAAACATCATCAGTAATCGAATCGGGACGCGGAGCAGCGGCGTAAAGATCAAGATCGGGCCGAACAGCTCTAACCACCATACATACCGTGTAAGCGGCACGGTGAGCCAGTGTTCATCTCGCCATAGATGAGCAAGAGGCGTTGTTAATTCATCCAGATGTAACGCGTAATAGATCGCTGTGCCCTCTTCATACCACTCCGGACCACTTTTCAAGAAGGCTGAAAAGAAGTACACCGCCATGGCTTGAAATAAGATAGCGCCCGTTGCGACAGAGCAATACTGGTTCGGTTGACGCGCCAGTGTCTGCTGCTGATCGGGATGCACCCTTGCTGCATCCATCGAAAACCGAGCGCCCAGTGGTAGGAAGATCGACCAAAACACCATGAGCAATAAAAGATTGTCACCGCCTTGTAGCATGAGTGGCGCGCGATTATGCAAGGAAACCAAAAAGACAAAGCTGATGAGCGTTGCCAAACGAGTGCGATAACCCAGCAACAAGGCCATCGCCGCCCCCGCAGCAACCAGGTGTAACAGCAGTGCCCACACCCAACTGCCACTAATGAAATATAACGACCAGCGGTTATCGCCGCTCCAGTCGATGATAAAGTCTCTAGGAAAGACCCCTTCATCCGACATCCAAACCGACAAATCAGCCCCTCGAATCATGAGGTCAGCCATGATGAGTCCGCCGAGCAAGATCCGAAACAGCGCAAGGCTTCTAAGATCGATACTCAGCACTGGCAAGGCCCGCGTTGTCCACCATTGCGCCATAATTCACCCTCGGTTCCAAGTCGTCTATGATAGCTCGATCGCGAAGCAGTATCGAGCCGGCGCCGGCAAGTTATCACTCGACAACCCTCTGCCGCAGTCCATCTTGACCCTAGG
>Ga0209309_10003510_pt1 | contig 13485 bp, 12 predicted proteins | sample COGITO_mtgs_1204_2_FD_184807 | JGI IMG/M metagenome (GOLD analysis project Ga0209309, IMG submission 184807) | Pelagic marine microbial communities from North Sea - COGITO_mtgs_120412 (SPAdes) (version 2) | ecosystem: Environmental > Aquatic > Marine > Epipelagic ...
CGCAGATAGACCATTGGATGATTGGCCGCGGTTTAATTGCCGATCCTTTTCTTCCTTCAATGATTAAAGCTGATACTACCGAATATCCTAAAGATAGATGGCAACTGTTTAGAGAATTTCATGACACAATTTATCATCAGTACGATGAGGCGTTAAGCGGCCCTACTCCTATCAAGATGAAAATGCAGGGATTTTGGAGTTATTTTTCCCAAACCTTCTCCAATCCGCAGAAGACCTTTAAAAAGATCAAAAAGGCAAATAATCAGAAAGCATATTTACAAGCGGTTACAGAGATCTTAAAGAGCGAACAATAACTTACCTTTGTTGCTTCAATTTTAATTTGCAATGCAGAAAGATCTCCTACTTATTACCCCGCCTTTTACTCAATTAAATACGCCATATCCTGCAACGGCTTATTTAAAGGGCTTTCTGAACACCAAGAACATCAGTTCTTATCAGATGGATTTGGGGATCGAAGTTATTTTAGAGCTTTTTTCTAAGCACACGTTAAGCGAATTATTTGAGATCGCTGCAGAAAATGAAACCATTACCTCAGAAAATTGTGAGCGAATCTATGCTTTGCGAGCTCATTATTTAAAACCTTTAGATGATGTTATAAGGTTTTTACAAGGAAAAGATCAAACCTTAGCAAGACAGATCTGCACCGGAAATTTTCTACCCAGAGCTTCCAGGTTTGAGCAGTTAGATGATATAGAATATGCTTTTGGTTCTATGGGAATGCAAGATAAAGCCAAGCATTTAGCAACTTTATATCTCGAAGATCTTTCAGATTTTATTATTGAATGTATCGATGATAATTTCGGTTTCAGCAGATATGCAGAAAGATTAGGTAGAAGCGCTAATTCTTTTGATGAATTGTATGAGCATCTTCAAGAAGAGATCAGTTTTATAGACGATATCAGTATAGATATTTTAAGCAGAAGAATTGAAGAAGTTCAGCCGAAACTCATCTGTTTTTCGGTGCCATTTCCGGGGAATCTTTTTAGCGCTTTTCGAGCGGCACAATTCATCAAAGAAAACTATCCTGAAATAAAGATCGCTATGGGAGGTGGTTTTCCTAATACCGAATTAAGATCGCTTACCGATGTTCGCGTTTTTGAATTCTTCGATTTTATTACGTTGGATGATGGAGAACTACCCATAGAAATTCTTATTTCGAATGTTTTGGATCCAACTTCAGCAAATCCAGATCATCAAAAATTTAAACGCACCTTTTTACTTCAAAATGGAGAAGTTAATTATAACAACACTTCGCTGCGTTCAGATTATAAACAAAATCAATTAGGTACTCCAGATTATGGAGACTTGCCACTCTCAGAATATATTTCGGTAATAGAGATCGCCAACCCTATGCACAGTCTCTGGAGCGATGGAAGATGGAACAAATTAACCATGGCACACGGTTGTTATTGGGGAAAATGTACTTTTTGCGACATCTCTTTAGATTATATCAAACTATATGAGCCAATTGCTGCTAAAATATTGGTGGACAGAATGGAGCAACTTATTGCGCAAACGGGAGAAACCGGTTTTCATTTTGTAGATGAAGCCGCTCCCCCAGCCTTAATGCGATCTTTAGCCTTGGAAATTATCAAGAGAAAACTAACGGTTACTTGGTGGGCAAACATCAGGTTTGAAAAGAACTTTACTAAAGATCTTTGTTTATTGCTGAAGGAATCTGGGTGTATAGCAATATCCGGTGGATTGGAAGTAGCTTCAGACCGACTTTTAAAGCTTATAGATAAAGGGGTAACAGTGGCACAGGTGGCTCAGGTTACTCGCAATCTTACCGAAGCTAACATTATGGTGCATTCTTACCTTATGTACGGCTACCCTACTCAAACCGTTCAGGAAACGGTGGACAGTTTGGAAATGGTTAGGCAATTGTTTGAAATTGGTGTTTTGCAATCTGGCTTCTGGCATCAATTCGCTTTAACCGCTCACAGTCCCGTTGGATTAGATCCTGATGCGTATGGAATTATTCCGCAGTATAATGAGATCAGTTTTGCAAATAACGATGTAGATTTTGTGGATAGTACAGGAATAGATCATTCCAAATTTAGCTTCGGATTAAAGAAATCTTTATTCAATTATATGCACGGGATTGGCTTTGAACTTCCGCTGCAGGAATGGTTCGATTTTAAGATCCCTCAAACCACTATTAAATTTGATTTTATTGAGCAATGCTTGCAAGAAGAAACAAACTTCAGCGTTAAACCAAATGCTAAAGTGGTTTGGTTAGGCGGAATTCCACAAGTGGTGGAACAAGTAAAAACTAAAAAAGGATTTACTAATAATCAGTTAGTGATGAAGTTTCATGATATTTCTGAAAGTTTCAGCATTATTATAGAAAAAGAAACCGGCGAATGGCTGCTGAATGTTTTAGAACAATTATCTCCCTTCGAAGAAAAATTACTTACTTATAAACAGTTAAAAACTGACTTTGATAGTCAGTTTGAAGATTTTGAATTATTCTGGTTCTCCAAACCAATTCGTATTTTAAAAGATCACGGGTTGTTGGTTTTATGATGACTGAAATCTTTAAACATCTTAAATTTTTCGTTCAAAATAAAGCCTTAAGATTCTAATTTTTAGTACTTTAACTCCTTATTCTTTTTAAGATGGAGCAAGTACGATTATTTCCGCTAAATCATAACAGCGCCCTGCAAATTGGGATCGCTTTCAAATTTGATAACGAGCTAAAAACTCATCTCAAACTACTTACAGACCTCAATTGGAGTAAAACGCATTCATGTTTTTATGTACCATTCACTCTAAAGAATAAAGCGGAATTGTATCGGCATCTTAAAAAAGTAGATTGTGAAATGGACTATTCCAGATTGCAAAGCTATAAACTCAATACTTCAGAAACTCCTAAAATTTCAAAGTTTTCGGCTTCAGATCATATTGAAACCTTGAGGGAGTTTGAAAGTTATTTAAATGGGCATAGATATAGTCAAAGTACAGTGGACACCTATTGTCATTTTATTTCAATGCTCTTGAAATTTTTAAAGAAATCGGTTTCAGAATTTACCAATAGAGATATTGAGTTGTTTATAGAAAAGGAGATTGCAGCACCGGGATATTCTATTAGCACACACCGGCAATGCATAAGTGCTTTAAAGCATTTTGCAGATCTGCATGAGCAATCTCAAATAGATTCTGATAAGTTAAAACGACCCGATAAAAGTAAATATCTGCCGGTGGTACTTTCTAAAGAACAGGTGATCGATCTATTATGTGCCACGAGAAATTTGAAACATCGCGCTGTGTTGGCGCTTATCTATTCTTCGGGTCTAAGAGTTGGAGAGTTATTAAGTTTGCAGATAAAAGACATTGATATAGATCGAAAGCAGATCTTGATTAAGAACGGAAAAGGTAGAAAAGACCGTTATGTGATGTTGGCAGAAAGTTTTATTCCGTTACTATTTAATTATTTGAGCACCTACAGACCAGAAAAATACTTTGTAGAAGGCCAGGAAGGAGAGGTTTACAGCTCGTCTTCTGTGCGAATGTTCTTAAAGATCGCCTGTAGAAGAGCTAAGATTAATAAAAAAGTGACACCGCATACATTGCGACACTCCTATGCCACGCATATGTTGGAGAATGGGATAGATCTAAGATACATTCAAGAACTCTTAGGTCATAGCAGACCAGAAACTACTATGATCTACACACACGTAACTCAACGCGACCTAATGAAAATTAAAAGTCCGTTGGATGTAACACTAGGCGCCTTAGCCAAAACTGCTAATACCGATGAAAACCTGCGCTTATCCCGGAACATTCTCGAATAAATAAGTATATTGCTGTGGATATAACACGTTGCCCACAATTATGAGAAAAATTCGATTATATATAATAATTTTTACCTCTCTATTCTTTTCAATAAATGGGTTTTCACAAGACGTATCATTTTTTAATGCTGACGGTGTTTTTTCAATTGGAACACAATCAAACAGAACTGCATCAATAACATTATTTGATATTGACCAGGATGGAGATTTAGACGCTCTTGTTGCGAATGGAAGACACTGGGCAGAACAGAACTACCTTTTTTATAATGACAGCAAAGGAGGCTTTAAAATGGCAATTCCAATAGGAAACATTCTTGACGCATCTTACGCTGTAAAAAGTGCGGATTTCAATAATGACGGATTTATGGATATTGCAGTTGCTAATGACAATATTGAGAATAAACTATTTTTTGGCTCTACAGATAATAACTTTGACAAAGGAATTTCTTTTAGTTCCGTTTCGCCTTCAAGAAATCTTGAAATAGCAGATATTGACAATGATGGAGATTTTGACCTTATACTTTCAAATAGAAAAGCTGAAAACGAAATTTGTCTAAACGACAGTAAAGGAAATTTTGAGAAAATTATAGCGTTTGGAAATCAATCCAACCAGACAATTCAAACTAAAATAATAGACATAAACAAAGATGGTTTTTTAGACTTAATTACAGCAGAAAGACAAACTAAGAACAAGATATATCTTAATGATGGAAAACAGAATTTTTCAAAGAAAATAGAATTCGGTAATGAGGAAGATGAAACTCGTTCTATTGATATTGGTGATTTTGATAAAGACGGATATTTAGATATTGTTACAGGAAATCTAGGCTCAAAAAATATTATTCATTTTGGCGATAAGGAAATGACATTCGATAGAACATTCGAATTTAAAGAAGATCGTATGACTTCATCTATAAAAGTTGCGGATCTAGACAAAGACGGAAACTTAGACATAGTAGAAGGAAATTCAGAAGAACGGAATTATGTTTTTATGGGCAGAGATAATGGAGGATTTCAAGAAATTGGATTGAGGGAAGATTTAAATGATGATACATACAACATAGAAATTGGAGATTTGAACAGCGATGGACTTCTAGATATTATTGAATCAAACTCAGGCAGTTGGAATTTGTATTATAGAACCCAGAAAAAATAACTGTGGGCAACATCGGTTAAGCGCAAATAGCGGGCATTCGAGTATAAGTATTATTTTAGAGACCAAGTAACAAACAACATAGCCGACAAGAAAGTGTCCCTACTCCACGCTACTTGCCTTAACCAAGACCGTTGCCAAAAATTAAATTAATGGAGCTTTTACTAATTATTGATAAAGAAATAGATTCATCTATAATAGAGAATTCCTTATACATTAGAGAGGGTGAAAAATTAATATCCATCAACTTAAAAAGTTTGGGTAAGTTTTGTAAGCTTCAAAACAATCCAGACAGTTTTCAAATGCGCAATTTGCTCAATGAGGAAAATGTATTAACTGAATTGGATAATAATATTGGAAAAGAAAGAAGGGAACTTTTTGAAGACTGTAGTAATTTAAAAATTAATATTTTTCTAAACTCACCTGGAGGAAGAGTAATGGATGCTAGTAGAATAATTGATGTTTTAGAATACATAAGAAACTCTAATGGCATAATAACTTCGTATTCGTTTTATAATATCGCCAGTGCTGCTGCAAATATCTTTTCGTTCTCTACAATTAGATATTGTTTAAATCTTTCACAGTTTATGTTCCATAAAACCCAAATGAATGATGAATTTGACCCTGAAGAGGATGAATCTGAAGAGGATTACGAGGAGATAAAAAGAGAATTAGCCCTATCAGACTATGAAGAAGAATTAAATAGGGTTTTTCAAATAGATACAACGGAAACAAGAAGTTTAATTAATGAAGCTTTGGATAACCTTGAATGTGACTTTTATATATCAGGTAGTTTTTTAGTACAAATGCAATCAATGAATCAAACATATTCAGATTTAGAAGAGTTTATCGATTTCATTAATGTAGATATTGGATATGACATAGAAGATTTTGATAGACTATCAGAATTCATTTGGGATATTGATATTGACAATGAACCCAATATAGAGTTGAATGGGACCACCTATGATTTTAAATGTTAGAATAATTTAACTTTAGGCAACATCGGTTAAGCGCAAATAGCTGGCATTTGAGTAATAAGTGATATTTTAGACACCAAGTATAAAACAACAAAACTGACTAGTTCGCGTCCCTACTCCACGCTACTTGCCTTAACCAAGACCGTTGTAGCACATTTTTTCTATGAGAGAGCCTAACACTAAACATAAATAAAAACAGTAACCTTCTAAGGAAAATTTATAAAATACTGATCATACTACTGTTTTAATTAAAGAAAACCTCTGACAGTTTGGTACAAGGAAAATTTGAATTCGAACCTTATTTTTCTGAATGAAGGGAGGAAGAATGAAAAATGATTCTAATGATGAAATAATAAAAGAAAATAAAATTACAGTTTTGCAAAATGAAAAAAACTGGATTAACAGGTTGATCAATTTTAGCAAAAGGTTTTTCAATATAACACAGATCTTGTAAATGTATAATTTCTACTGAAAACTCAGATATCAATGCAGAGGAAATTGGAAGTTGTTCTGGAGTTACAATTCCAATTGATTTAGAGAATAAAATTAAGAAATGATGCTAAGTTTATAGAAATTAAATAAAAAATGGAAAAAATAGAGGGTTTTATTACATCGTTAATCTATGTTTATCCGCTTTATACAGGCGGTTTAATTCTAATTTTTGGCTTTATCGGAATTTTTTATAAGATCTATAAAAACCAATCTTTTAAAATGAAAGATTACAGCTCGGCAGGTTGGAAAGGAATGATTAATTCTTATGTTTTCATAATACTGTTGATTATACTAGGTGCTACATTGATATTTAGTAATTAAAAAAACGTGCAACAACATCGTTTAACAGCAAATGGCGGGCATTCTGGTGAAAAGTGTTATTTTAGAGACCAAGTAACAAATAACAAAGCCGACAAGTTTGCGTCCTAACTCCACGCCACTTGCGTTAAACAAGACCGTTGTAAACAATTTTGCAGAAAATTTTTAAGTCCTAATCAAAAATTTTTATGATTGAATATATAATTGATTTCCTTGTAATAATTGTATTTGTCTCCTTAGTCGGAGTACTTTGGGTTTACTCTAAAAAGCAACGTTCTCCACAATTAAAACTATTACTACGGGCAATTTCTCTGTTTATACTTTTGCACCTTATAATATTTCCAGTAATCTATGTCTTCATTATCAACCGAAATACTCAAAGCATTAAAATTGAGGAAAATATAATTTCATATGAAAGAGATATTAAACTTGAAGAAGCAAAAAAATTAGAAAAGGAATTCGATTCAACTTACAATAGCCAAGAGCAAAAAATCGTAATAAACACAATTTTAAAGAAAAATGAGAAAGTTTTGCAATCATTAGATTGGAATAACATTGACAATCGTAAAATTGTATTCCTTGACTCTAATCTAATAAAAGGATACACTCAATTACGAATGATTCCCGGAGATCAGGTTCATAAAGTTATTACTGTATTTGATCAAAAAGGTGAAAAAGAAATTGAGTTTAAAACATTTAGTGAAGCCACTAAACTTTACACAATTCTTACTGACCATTTAGATGAATTGAATTCAGAAAAAGATGTAATAAATGAAAGAATAGAAATCATTGAATCCAATGCTTTCTGGAATTACAGACAAATTTTGCCCTATACTCTGAACATATTATTTAATGATAATTTTAATCCGCAAAGTAGAACAGCAAATATTATATATTTCATTCATAATATATTAGTGGTTGGATTTTTACTCACATTTATTATCAGTTTATTTCAATATTCTTTATTGGAAAAAAAGGATGAATAGCAAGTACAAAACTGTTTACAACATCGGTTAAGCGCAAATAGCGGGCATTCTGATGAAAAGTACTATTTTAGAGACCAAGTAAAAAACAACTAAGCCGACAAGAACGTGTCCCTACTCCACGCTACTTGCCTTAACCAAGACCGTTGTGCGTAAGCTAAAAAAAAACAAATGAAACAAAATTTACTACTCTTACTGATCTTTTGTTGCAGTATGGTTTCTTGTAAGTCGAATTTAATTGGAAAAGAAATAAAATACTTAGATGACAACCGACCTGGATTTGAAATGGATTTTATCAATGATTCAATTATAAAAGTTCGACCAAAAGCAGGTACAGACATTAATGGTGAGGCCACGTATAAATACCATTTTCTTGAAAAAGATGTTCTTATAACAGTAAAAGACAATCAACCGGTTGTAAACTTCAAAACAACGAAGTTACACGGACAATTTTATCAAAAAATTGCTATAGAATTAGTGAAGGGAGAAAATCAATATTTTAAGGCAGTGGATACCTTAACTTATTTAAAAATGCGGATTGACAACAAAATGAAAAAACGGATTTATTTTGATGGTGGGTTCGTGGAATTATAACATCGCCAGAGTAAAAAAAGCCTACGCACAACAACGGTTATCACAAATAACGGGCAGCATTTCAAAGAAAATAATTAAATTAACCAACAATTAAAACCTAAGCCGACAAGTTCGTGTCCCTACTCCCGCAACTTGTGTTAACCGAGACCGTTAGGCGTCATTAATCACCAGCTAAATAAGAAATATGGCATTAGGAAATGTAAGTTTTGATAATACATTTGATTTAACAGAGAGAAATTTATCTGAGATATTTATCAAAGAAACCTACGATAAGGATAAATGCCTGATTTGGGATTCTAAAGATTCTAACAAAGCATACAATTCCTTTATTCTTTCAAAAAACAAGCAATCAAAAATAATTTGTGAAATTGGATTTTATAAATCCAGTGAAACAGAAAAATATTTACCCCGTCCAGTATTCAAGAGATTAGCTTTAGATGGAGACATAAGCAAAACAAGAAGCAAGGATAAAGTAATAGTAAACTTCAGTCATTCAGAAGATGCTATTAAATTTTGGCAATTAATTGGGTTTCTATCATCATATAAGGACCTAGTGGATATAAACGAGTTTGACAAAAAATTTAAAGTTGTTCCAAAAAATACTTATGTACTTGAATTTAAAGATAAAGACGAGCTTCAAAAAATAGAAGACCTGAAAGAGCTTATAGGGCTTTCAGATTTAAATTACGACCAACTTAAAGAGTTGACCTTTGAAAATAGAAAGAAAAATCTAAGAGCCTTTTTCTTCTTATTAAAGGACTTGAAGAATGGAAGAGAACACTATAGAAAGATGTATGATTTAAACCAAGGTGAAGAAAATATTTGGCACCATTTCCTTAAACATAATGATTGGATTATAGGTTTAAACACCGATCTCAAATTCATATCCGATATACTTGATGAACAAAAAGTTGGAAACGAAAATTCAAAAGGAAAAGAAAGTCCTATTGTAGATTTATTAGGAATTTCTGACTTTACAACCTTAATTGAACTAAAACATAGCTCATCAAATATTTTCAAGAAATCTAAATCTAAAGGGAGAGCAAATACTTGGGATTTTACTTCAGATTTTATTGAGGGACTAAGTCAATGTTTGGGACAAAAAGGAGAGTTAGAAAAAACATTTGAAAATAAAGTTTTTCTAAAGGAAGATAATTCTAGATTGGAAAAAGATGGAATTGAATCTATTGATCCTAAATCTGTTTTGATTATAGGAAATAAAAGGAGAGAATTTCCGGTAAAGAATTTGGACAATGACAACATACTTAAAAACAAAACTCTAGAAAGGTTTAGAAGAAATAATCGAAATATAGATATCATAACATTCGATGAGTTATTTGAAAGAGCATACCACATCGTATATTCTAGAAAATTAGGGAAAAATTGGTACTGGAAAGATGAGGAGGATTTGTTTTCAGAATCTTAACGCCGCCTAACAACGGTTATCACAAATAACGGGTTTTATCGAAAAAGTGTAATTTAGTATCCTAAGTAAGAAAATACTTAAACCGACAAGTTCGCGTCCCTACTCCCGCAACTTGTGTTAACCGAGACCGTTGCCATACATTTTGAAGAAAATTTTACTCATATTAACAATTTTAATGATTTCATCTTGTAATAAAAAAACAAGTGAAATCCGCTATTATCCATATGAAGAATTTTCAATTGATAACAGTGTTGAAGTTATTGGTTTAGATTCAACAAAATTAAATTTTCGAGAAATTACTAATAAATTAAAACATCATTATAACAATAATACTCATATGATTGTTCAATTTGATAATGGAAAAATCACTAAAAGAATTTTTCCACATGTGTATGGTAATGGATATTTTAAGATGAAAAATATACTTAAAATAAAATCCGACTCTATTCTAATTGACGATGGATATCCAATTTCGGAATTGAAGAAAATACTAAAAAGGCATTATACAAATAAGGGTGAAATTCCTTATTACTCTGATAATCCATATCAAGCTTCAGTAGAAATTACAATTGACACAAGTAAAACTGGAAAAGATTTAGAACATATATTAAAGAAAGTTACTCGGACTTTTGATGAAATCAAAACTGAAATTCCAGATACAATAAAATTGCATATTTTATTTAGTTATTTCAGACAAACTCCACCTCCGCCACCACCGCCGAAAAATGAATAGAAAATCAACAAAAATTCAAAAAAACAAAACGTAAGGCAACAACGGTTATCACAAATAACGGGTAGCATTTCAAAGAAAATAATTAAATTAACCAACAATTAAAACCTAAACCGACAAGTCCGCGTCCCTATTCCCGCAACTTGTGTTAACCGAGACCGTTGTATATAATTATGCAGAATCACTAAAATTTAAATTTGAAAAGTAAAACGAATATTTTTCTATTAATCAGTTTCCTAATTGCTCTGAGCTTTACTGCTTGGGCATATTATCAGTCTAATCATAAAGTTGGAGAATTAACTGCTGACAAAAATCTCGATAAAGACTTCCAACTTTGTAATGAACAAAGAATCTATGAATATTACAATTACGACACAGATTATATCGGTGGAAAGAAGCAAATAAAAAATACCATTTTCAATGATTTGAAATCTTTAAATTTTAAAGAATCTGGATTAATGACTTTTAGATTTGTAGTAAACTGCAAGGGGGAAATTGGTAGATTCAGAGTAAAATCAATCGATCAGTATTTAAAGAAAAATGAAGTTAGTTCTGAAAATATTCGTGAAATTGAAAAAGCTCTAATTAAACTTAAAAACTGGAATCCAGGAAAGAATAAATACGGTGCACATGACAGTTATTATTTACTTAATTTCAAAATTGAGAATAATAAAATTATAGATATATTCTAACGGATGAAGAAAGTTTTTAAAATATTCAAAATTCTTTTATCAGTTGTTCTAACAGCTTATTCTATAATTATAATTTTCTTTCTATTCTTTTCAGATAAAGAAAAGAGATATGATTTTGCTTCAAACTTGCAAGGTAATTACCTTTCACAATCAATGTTCGAAATATTGAAATTCCAAAATCCGCAAAATGATGAAATTTATTTTGAACAATCGGTTCCCTACAATAAACGAGGTGATCATGAAAGAGGTTTTGAACTTCTTGATAAAGCGGTAGAATATAATCCTAGAGTCTATTTAGGATATAGAGGTTATATGAAACTTAGATTTATAAGAGATTTTGAGGGTGCAATTAAAGATTTTAATAAGTTAGATAAATTAACTCCGAATGTAATTGATACACCTTGGGGAGAAGATATCGATTTTTTACGTGGTGAAGCATATTATGGACTTGGAAACTATAAAAAAGCAATTGTACATTTCAATCAGAGTATAGAAAATCAGGGAGAAGATTGGGCAGAGATCCAATCTTATGTTTATTTAGGAAATAGTGAATTACAATTAGAAAATTTTCAAAAGGCTATTAATTCTTACAAAAGAGGATTAACGCAATCTAAGTTTGTTTGCGAAGCACATTTAGGTTTAGCAAAAGCTTATAAAGAAATTGGAGAAATTGAAAAAGCTAAAGAACATATTTTAAAAGCGGAAAAACATTATAGGTACAAAAGAAATGATCCATATAATGAGTTCTTAAATGAAATCTATAAAACTGATATCGTTACTTTAAAGAATGATCTAGGAGCATAACTATATACAACATCGGTTAAGCGCAAATAGCGGGTATTCCAATGAAAAGTAATATTTTAGAGACCAAGTAAAAAACAACTAAGCCGACAAGAACGTGTCCCTACTCCACGATACTTGCCTTAACCAAGACCGTTGTGTGTAATTTTTAACATAAATCTGTTTTCATAAAAAAGTGGATAAAAATAAATATTATGAAAAGAATCGTTATAATAATACTTTTTTCATCCTTATGTATGTGTATGAAATGTGAGGATTCAATGCTGCCAGAAGGTATTGAAACTAAAGTATATGGGAAAGTTTATGACAGTTCAAATGATATACCTATTGTAAATCTGAAATTAATAATTCAAGAGTTAAACCAAGAACCAGGATTTAGCCTTGGACCAAACATTCATAATTTAGGAGAAATTGACAGTACCTATACAGATGAAAATGGTGATTATGAAATAAACTTTGAAACAACCGGCAGAGGTGATACATATCGGATATTTTCTCCTAGAAACAATCAGGTTTGGCAATATTATCAAAATCCTGTACATATTGAAAATTTAGGATCATCTAATGAAATTAATTTTGATTTTTTAAAGTTACACCCTATTAGATTGATAATAAAAGTAGATAATGATTTAGAATTTCTTCCCATTAGAATTCGACATTTATTTACAATAAATAGGAGTTTAACAGATATTAATTCAACTTCGAACGACATTATAAAACTAATTTATGTTCCTCTTAATTTCACTACAAAAGTAGAATTTTATAGAACTAAACCTGATGGTCAAAATCAACTATTTATTAAAGAAATTCAACCAATAACTGATGTTGAACCAGTTGATATAGAAATTGATCTAAAAAATTTAAATTTTGAAGATTATTAGGATAAAAACTACACACAACAACGGTTATCACAAATAACGGGTTTTATCTAAAAAGTGTAATTTAGTATCCTAAGTAAGAAAATACTTAAACCGACAACTTCGCATCCCTACTCCCGCAACTTGTGTTAACCGAGACCGTTACCTACAATTGCTCCTCGAAAAAAATCAAGAATATTTTAAAGAAAATAATTCCAGCGGACATTCACTCAAGCGGAATTCTTTGAAAATTAATTTTAAAGAAAGTAAATTTAAAAGCAGTTCGCTGACTCTTACTCGAACGGAATTCTAAAGAAAAGAATTCAAAATTTAAAATGACAAAATCACTCAGAATCTGACTCGATACGGTGAAATTTCAATTTGATAAATTTATTCTTTAAGAATCAGCATTACGCTGACTCCTACTCGACTCAAAAAGTTCTGCTGACAAATTCTAACTAAGAACGAAAAGAGATCGGAATCGATGGTTCTTACTCAAACCTGTCGCAACAGTAGGTAACAACGGTTATCACAAATAGCGGTATTTCGTAAAAAAGTGTATTTTAGAGTTCTAATAAAGAAAAGTCTCAACCGACAAATTCGCGTTCCCTACTCCGCAACTTGTGTTAACCGAGACCGTT
>Ga0209309_10003514_pt1 | contig 13470 bp, 11 predicted proteins | sample COGITO_mtgs_1204_2_FD_184807 | JGI IMG/M metagenome (GOLD analysis project Ga0209309, IMG submission 184807) | Pelagic marine microbial communities from North Sea - COGITO_mtgs_120412 (SPAdes) (version 2) | ecosystem: Environmental > Aquatic > Marine > Epipelagic ...
TATCTCCTTCTTCTCCTGCTAGGCGGTGTACAAATACCTTTTGGTCTTTTGCAACCTTAAATTGCTGCCCTGCTATCTCTACAATTGCGTACATAGCGTATAATTAATTAATTATTTAAAAGAAATTGGCTTGTAAATTTTCCACAAGCGGGTGCAAATATACTTCTAAATAATTAATTCACAAAGTCTTTGTTTATTTTCGTTCTACATGATTCTTACCAGATCCTGTGTTCCAAGAATCTTTAAAAAGTTGCATAAAGCTAAGCGTTAGCACAAAAGTGGTAGCAAACCCCATAACAGCAACTACAAATAGAATAATTCCCACACTGGTATCATACTCAGATCGCCACATGCTTAACAATTCATTTAAAAAACCGGGATTGAATTCAGTAGAATAGATACCGAAAAAGATGGTAAAGATAATCGTTGCATTAAATCCTGTTAGCAAAAGAGCCATAAAACCTTTTTGGTATTTAAACTTATCTCCTTTTGCAAGTCTATAATGTTTAATAGCCTCATACATTCCAAAACCCATAATCACTCCGTTAAATAAACTGAAGGCAGGCTTGGTATGTGCTCCAAATAATGATAGGACTAAGAAATAAGCTATTAATCCAGAAGATATTGCAATTCCATATTTAATTGGGATACTTAATGTTTTCATTCCTTTACTTTTTTTCACTTCTAAAGTTCATAAAATTTAGGCAGTAATTTACTTAAGAGGCTGTTAATTTTAACATATTTAGGCTTTGTGGAATCTAACAAGCGGCAATTTGTTAAAGATTTAAAATAATTTGTAACAACTTTAGTATTATATCAACTTATAGACACGTTAATAAAAATATTCAGAAAAAATGATCAACAAATTTAAATTATCAGCCTGTGCGTTAATTCTTGGAGTTACCGGATTCGCACAAGAAGTTGAATTTACAGAGTACGATCTTGATAATGGCTTACATGTCATTTTACATCAGGATAAAACAGCACCTGTTGTAACCACAGCAGTGATGTACCATGTAGGAGCAAAAAATGAAAACCCTGAACGTACAGGATTTGCTCACTTCTTTGAACACCTTTTATTTGAAGGTACAGAAAACATCAAAAAAGGAGATTGGTTTAAAATTGTTTCTGCCAATGGTGGAGCAAATAACGCTAATACTACAGATGACCGTACTTACTACTACGAAAACTTCCCATCAAACAATCTAAAATTAGGATTATGGATGGAATCTGAAAGAATGATGCACCCAATTATTAACCAAGGTGGGGTAGACACTCAGAACGAAGTAGTAAAAGAAGAAAAAAGATTACGTGTAGATAATGCTCCTTATGGGCAGATCTTAGCAGAGGTTAAGAAGAACCTTTTCAAGAAACACCCATACCGTTGGGCTACTATTGGTTCTATGGAGCATTTAGATGCTGCAACCCTTGAAGAATTTAGAAATTTTAATAAAAAGTTCTACGTTCCAAATAATGCAACTTTAGTTGTTGCTGGAGATATAGAAATCCCAGAAACTAAAAAAATGATACAGGATTATTTCGCCCCTATTCAAAAAGGAGCAGAAGTAGAACCTGTTAACATTAAAGAAGACCCAATTACAGAGCAAATTAATGCTACGTATCATGATCCAAACATACAGTTGCCTGCAGTAGTTACTGCTTACAGAACTCCATCTATGAAAAACAAAGATGCTTATGTTTTAGACATGATCTCTTCTGTTTTAACTTCAGGAAAATCTTCTAGACTTTACAAAAAGTTGGTGGACGATCAAAAACAAGCACTACAAATTGGAGCTTTCAATATTAGTGAAGAAGATTACGGGCAATATGTAATCTTTGGAATTCCTTTAGGAGATGTTTCTTTAGACACGATAGTTTCTGAAACAGATGAAGAAATCAAAAAACTTCAAACGGAATTAATTTCTGAAAGAGAATATGAAAAACTTCAAAACACTTTTGAGAATCAATTTGTAAATTCTAACAGCAGTATAGAAGGAATCGCAAATTCTTTAGCTAGATACCATGAACTATATGGTAATACTGATTTGATTAATGATGAGATCAAGATCTACCGCTCTATTACTAGAGAAGACATTAAAAGAGTAGCGAATGAATATCTTAATCCAAATCAAAGATTAGTATTAAAATATTTACCAAAAGAAGATAGCGCAGCTGATTCTGAATAGATAAAATCTAAAAATATAATGATGAAAAATAAAATAACAGCATTAGCCATTTTATTTCTTGTTTCGTTTGGAATTCAAGCCCAAGTAGACCGAAGCAAGCAACCACAACCGGGTCCGGCTCCCAAAATTAATTTAGGTACTCCAGAATCTTTTAAATTAGATAATGGTCTTAAAGTACTATTAGTAGAAAATCATAAATTACCAAGAGTAAGCATGACGCTTACTATGGACAATCCTCCACATCCTGAGGGAGCAAAAGCGGGTGTATCTACACTTACCGGAGATCTTTTAGGAACTGGAACTACTTCTATAGAAAAAGATGCTTTTAACGAAGAGATTGACTATTTAGGTGCTAACCTGAATTACTTTTCTAGCGGAGCTTCAGCAAGAAGTTTGTCTAAATATTTCCCAAGAATTTTAGAATTGATGGCAGATGGAGTTTTAAATCCAAAATTCACTCAAGAAGAATTCGATAAAGCTAAAGAGAGATATTTAGAAGGATTAAAGTCTGATGAAAAAGATGTAGCTGCAAATGCAAGAAAATTAAGATCTGCATTAGCTTTTGGTACCAACCACCCATATGGAGAAATGGTTACTAAGGAAACAGTGGAAAGCTTAACGCTAGAAAATGTAAAGGCTTACTATTCAAATTACTTTGTACCTCAAAATGCATATTTGGTAATTGTAGGAGATATAGATTTAAAAGAGGCTAAAGACCTTGTGAAAAAAGGATTCAGCAATTGGAAAAAAGGAACTCTTCCAACTTTTACATTGCCTGAACCTAAAAATGTGCAATATACTCAAGTTGACTTTTTGAATATGCCAAACGCTGTTCAAAGTGAAGTTGCTCTTGTAAATACCATCAAACTTAAAAAAGGAGATGCAGACTATTTCCCGGCTATCATTGCAAACCAAGTGCTTGGTGGAGGTGGAGAAGGTAGATTGTTCAATAATTTAAGAGAAGATAAAGGATATACTTACGGAGCTTATTCAAGAACTGGAGATGACAAATATGTATCTACATTTATCGCTAGTGCAAGTGTAAGAAACGCTGTTACAGATAGTGCTGTGGTTGCATTCTTAGATGAAATTCATAAAATTAGAAACGAAAAAGTTTCTACTCAAGAATTGGCCTTAGCAAAAGCTAAATATGTAGGAAACTTTGTTAGAGCTCTAGAAGATCCTACAACTATTGCTCAATATGCATTGAACATAGAAACCGAAAATCTTCCAAAAGATTTCTACCAGAATTATCTTAAAAAAATAAATGCTGTTACAGCTGAAGATGTTCAAAGAGTAGCTAAAAAGTACTTTCAAGTAGACAATTCAAGAATTGTGATTGCAGGTAAAGGAAGTGAAGTTGCTGAAAGCTTAGAGAATCTTACTTATAACGGTAAACAAATTCCGGTTAAGTATTTTGACAAACAAGCTAAAGAAATTGAGAAGCCAGAATTCAATAAAACTGTAGATGCTTCTGTAACTACAGAAACTGTTTTTGATAATTACTTGAAAGCTATTGGTGGTAAAGAAGCTGCTAAAAAAGTAGAAAGTATTGTACTTATGGCTCAAGCAACAATTCAAGGACAAAAACTAGATCTTGAAACTAAGAGCACAGCAGATGGTAAATCTTCTACTGTAGTTTCTATGGGTGGAAATGCTATGAGCAAACAAATCTTTAACGGAACTACAGGTTACGCAGTAATGCAAGGTCAAAAAATGCCTTTTAACGAGGAGCAAATAGCTTCTGCAAAACAAGATTCTAATACCTTCCCAGAGCTAGATGCATCTGGAGCCAAAGTTATGGGGATCGAGCAAGTAGAAGGTCAAGATGCGTATGTAGTTTCTTTAAATGAGCAAACTACAGCTTATTATGATGTAAAGTCTGGACTTAAAGTAAAGTCTGTTAAAACGGTATCTCAAGGAGGACAAACAATGTCCATCCCTACTTTGTATTCTAATTACCAAGAAGTAGACGGAATTAAATTTCCATTTACAATTTCTCAGTCTTTTGGACCACAATCTTTTGAATTCAACGTTTCTTCTATCAAATTAAATGAAGGAGTAAGCGATGCAGATTTTGAAGAATAGATATTTTTATTAATGTTGGAAAGACCGGTCTTTATAGGCCGGTTTTTTTATTTGAAGTATATAGATTTTTGGCTCTATTCACCAGAAACACTCCAAGTAAGATGATTAATGCTGAAAATAATTGAAGCATACTAAATTTCTCTCCATCTAAAAACCCCCATCCTAAAGCTACTAGCGGAATGGTATAGGTTACTGAGGTGGAAAATACCGGATCTGAGATCTGTATCAATCTATTGAAGATGATCATAGCAATCCCTGTCCCTATCACTCCTAAGATCATTACAAAGAATACGGAAATACCAATTTCAGAATCTACTTTAATATCTGAAAATGAAAAACCTGTAGTAAGCAAAATTATAAATGCAGGAATAGCCAGTACTAAAAAATTACCCGTAGTAATTCCTAACGCAGATATATCATACATATATCGTTTTAATATATTTACGTTGATGGCGTAGCAGGAAGCTGCAATAATCACCAATATTGAATAGAAATAATTCTGATCTGGATTTACCTGTGCCCCACTAAAGATCAATCCTAATGTCCCAATTAATCCGATGATAACACCTAAACCTTTATTCTGAGTTAATATCAGTTTGAAAAATAATACTCCAAAGATCAAGGTCATTAATGGGGTTGTAGCATTAAGAATAGAAGCAACTGCACTATCAATTTCAGTTTCAGCAAAAGCGAAAAGATAGACAGGAAAGAAGGAGCCTAAAAATGCAGATATCACTATCCATTTCCATTGAGCTTTATTAAGTTTCAGTAAACTTTTAAAACCTACAAACAAAAGAAATATCGCCGCAAATAAAATTCTAAAAGAGCCTAATTGTAAAGGCGTTAAACCTACCAATCCTTTTTTGATCAATATAAAAGAACTTCCCCAAACCAAAGAAAGGAGAATTAAATAGATCCATTTTAGATTTTTTATCGGCATTTCTTAAGATTGAGCAATTAAGAAAGCGAAAATAGGTAATTGCGATCAATAAAAAATCCAATGCATTCAACATACATTGGATTCTTTATTAAGTTAATAAAATTACTCTTATTCATTTTCTGTTAGAGGAATTGGAAACTGACTAAATACATCATCACCAGGTCTATCTATTGGCAAGGTATCTAAAATATCATAACGCCTAGCATCAATCCATCTATGTCCTTCTCCATAAAGTTCATATCTTCTTTGCATCAACATTTCATCTATTAACGCAGATTCTGTTTTTGCTCCTGTATAATTTGAAAGAGATGCAGCATTTCTTATAACATTCAAGGCATTTACCGCTTCATCTGGATTTGAATAAATATTGGCCTCAGCATATAATAATACAAGTTCAGCATTTCTAATAATTGGTACATCATCTGTTCTAGATTTGTATACAAAGAAATCATAATCTCCAGAAAGTCCATCAAAGGTTATGGTCTCTTCTCTTAAACTTGTTTTAGCAGGAACTCGATCATCACCGGCTTCTGCATCTGTAATAAAGTCTGGCTGAACAATTCTAACCCCTGCTGCAGATGCATTTTGTTGAAAGTACACAGGGTTGGAAATGTCATTCTGATCATCGGAGAACACATAATAAACACCATTATAAAGATCGCCATTTAAGTCTAAGAATGAATCTTCTAAAAAGTTCAACACCGCAGGAAAATCATTTTGATAAGCCGCTACTCTTGCAGACAAACCTTTATTTACTTCAAGAAAAGTTGAAGGTGTGTTAAATCCATCGAATCCGGCAGTCATACTAAAAGGAAACGAATCTCCCCCAACTGCTAAATTTGACGCTCCATCTTCCAGCAAAGTTCTTATTGCAGTTAAAGCTTCAGATTTCGAAACTACAGGGCCTAAATTTTCAGGATCATTTACATCTATTCTAATTCCATTTTCATCTGTCAGATTCAAATTCATCAATAACTCATGAGCTTTAATAGTCTTTAAAAAGCCTTTTGTGGCATTTAATTCACCTTCGGTAAAATCTGCAGTAGAATTATCTAGCGCTTCTAAAATAATATTCACATTTTTAACTGTTCTATATCTTGCAGCCCACGGGGTTGTGATATAAAAAGTATTATTATCAAGAATTGCATTTTCGCGACCTAACAGATCTGCAGTTAATCTAGGGTCTGAGCTTGAGAATCTATAGAACTCGCGACCTAAAACCCCGGTGTCGTCATAATAATTTCCAAGACCAACTCTCATGCTATAGAAAACTCCACCCACAAGATCTTGAAGATCTCCACGAGATAGATCCTCTACCAAAGAGCCAACTTCCGGACCATTTAGATCTGAAAATTCTTTCACAGTGCAAGAAGTTGTAAGTAATCCTGCAACCATTAAAATTGATATTTTATTTAAAATTTTCATATTAATATTTTTTAAAAGTTAAAGGCTACATTAAACATATATCTCTTAGAAGATGGAAAAGGAGTTACCTCAACGGCATTAAAAATACCACCGCCTCCAAAGTTGGAAACTTCCGGATCGTAGCTGTTATAATCGAAAATATTAATCAAATTGTTTCCTGAGAAACCAAATTTAATTCTGTCAAAAGTTCCGTTCAAGAAGGAATCGGTTATAGCTCCCGGCAAGGTGTAATACAATCCTACTTCTCTCAATCTTAAATAACCTGAATCTTCAATAAACACTCCCGCAGAAGACCCTAATTGGCTCACACGATAAGGCCCGTTACCTAATTGTCCATCTGGATCTAGATCTATTTCATCATAATCATGACTGGTTCCACTTAGATCTGTAAGTAGTGCTGTTAAATTGATATTATCTCCTCCTTTTTTCCATTGCCACAAGAAATTAAAATCAAAACCTTTATAACTTATGGAGTTATTAAAACTCATTTGAAAATCAGGCTCTGCATCTCCAAACTTTTGCAAACCATTGGCATCAGGATTTGGCCCGATACCTACTATTTGTGTAGCACTTTTACCTTCTTCAACTCTAAATGTTCCTAAAGTAGCACCAAAACCTCCTACGTTAAAAGCAGGAACATCAAGCTTTGTAATTTTAGATTTGTTCTTGAAAAAATTCATTCCAAAATCCCAGTTAAAATCATCTCCTCTAAAAATAGCGGCATTAATTGCAATTTCAACCCCTTTGTTTTGCAGACTTCCTGCATTTACAAACTCTGTAGTAAAACCAGAGGAAGGTTCTTTTGCTGCTTGCAATATCAAGTCGTCCACCGTTTTAATATAGTAGGTTAAAGATCCTGTTAATCTATCATTGAAAAATCCAAAATCTACTCCAGTTTCAAATTCCTTTTGTCTTTCAGACTTAAGATCTGGATTACCTCTTATACCAATAAGACTTATTCCTTTTAAAGTAACTCCGCCCACCCCAACATTGGTAAAACTGTTATAAGAAGTAAACAGTGCACCAGTTGGAGGAAAATTACCTGCCTCTCCATAAGCGGCTCTTAATTTTAATTGATTGAATTTTGAATTTGAATTCCAAAAACCAAATTCATTTAAATTTAATGCCACAGATGCTTTAGGGTAATAAGATAATTTATTTGCATCTCCATTATTAGAAGATTTATCTCCTCTCACCCCTATTGTTGCAATAATTTTATCTTGAAAGTTAACCTCTTCTTGAGCAAAGAAACCAGCATCTTCCTGCTTAAGTCTATTTTGATCTACTCCAGTATTGGTAGCTTGATCTACATTTGTTTCTGAAGCCACAAGATCTGTAGCCGTGATCAAATACCCATTCCTATCAAAATATTCTCTGGTTAAACCAGCCTGAGTTCTAAAGTTGATATTACTTTCTGTGAAGAAGTTATGAACTAAGAAAGCAGAAAGGTTATAGTTCTTATTTTGAGTACTACCTTGTACTGAAACTCCGTTTTGTCCGCCATTAGATGGTTTTTCAAACTGCAGTTCTTTAGGAAAGAAAGCTATAGTATTAAAATTATAAAAATCAAGACCTCCACGAAGTATCAATTCTAGATTAGACTTATCATTTTTATAAAGATCTATGTTTGCAGACCCCCCCATGATCAATCTATTGATCTTCTCATTATTGGTAACAAGATCTCTGGTTTGTAATATGTTTGAAGACCCAAGAGGATTATCGGGATAGTTCCCATTCTCATCAGGGAATAACTGTAACCACGGCACCGTACCTGTTAAAGCAACACCTACCGAGGTTCCAGTGTTATCGTTATTAAAATATCCTCTGTCTGAAGAAGAGTGAATATAATTAGTGCTTAAGCCTAATTTAATAAAGTCGTTGGCTTTATGATCTACATTCAATCTTAAAGATATTTTTTCATATCCTGTATTGGCAACAATTCCATCTTCGCTATTATGAGTAACCCCTGCAAAGAATTTAGTTTTTTCACCACCACCACTGGTACTAAAATTGGTGATTGTTAATAAACCTTTTTCACCAAATAATTCTTTTTCATAATCAACTAGCCTATTGCCGTCTCTTGCATCTATAAAATCCTGAACGGCTGCATCTCCAAAAGATTCTCTTACTCTGTCTTCATTATAATTTCTCACTCCTTGAAGATTAATAACTTCTGTCCATCCAACAGATTGTGAAAATCTATAAGAAGTCTCACCTGCAACACCTCTTTTGGTGGTAATTATCACCACTCCGGCAGCAGCCCTACTACCATAAATTGCGGCAGCAGAAGCACCTTTTAAGATCTCAATATTAGCAATATCTTCCGGGTTTATATCTGCGATCCTGTTGGATGGGTTGTCTTGATTGGAAGCACTACCTCCCGCCGCGGCGGCAGATACAGCATTTAAACCAGCTGCAATAGACGAGTTATCTACGTAAACACCATCTACAATATAGAGTGGCTGTGTATTTCCTTGAATTGATGTAGCTCCACGTAATTTCACTGAGAGTCCTCCACCGGGAGCTCCAGAATTTGCACTTACAATTGCACCCGGAAACTTACCATATAAGGCACCGTCTAAGGTGGGAGGAGTGGTTGTACCTACAAGCTCTTCAGCAGAAATAGATGCTACTGCATTTGCGGAGTTTGTTCTTTTTACTGAAGTTGCTAAACCTGTTACTACAACTTCATCTAAAGCTGCAGCAGATTGAGCAAAACTAATAGACATGGGGGAATTCTTGGATACATTAATTTCCTGAGTCTCATAACCAATATATGAAAAGACCAAGGTCGTTGGGAGAGAGCTGACATCTAATGAAAAATCTCAATTAAAATCACTAGTAGTTCCATTAGATGTCCCTTTTTGAATCACATTAACAAAGGGCACCGGTTCTCCCGTAGATTCGTCTATGACTTTACCACTGAGTGTTTCTTGTGCCATCAACAAAGATGGAAACACCAATAGCAAAAACATTAACCTAACGCATTGTAATTGAATTTGCCTCATAACTCATATTTTATAATTAGTTTAACTAAAATATGAATTTATAACAAGCGAATAGAAAAATACTTGATAAAACTGTGGATTTTGAAAGTATTTATTGAATTATTGAAACAAAAAAGCTTAAAACATTAACACTTTAATTCCACTTAAGAGTTTCCATTAAATGCCTCATATCTTTCTTGACATAGGCAGCCGCAGGCATAATAGAATCAAAATTAGGTCTGTGATTAAAGTATAATGAGCCGGTAAGAAAATGCTTGGTACTATCGGTTATGTAGAATTCAGCTTGAGAGGCTGCATTCCCATCTATTTCATAGAACATACCGTAGACACTATGTTCTCTATTCTCATAGATATCACCTTCAATAAAATCTGCTTTTATAGTATGCTGTAAAGGAAGCTTTTGAGCATCGGTAAGCAAAGAATCTAAGTTATTATTTACTGGTTGATAAGTGATAAAAATGGCGGCATCGAGTAAAGGATATTTAATATTAATCCAGCAAGGATTTTTGCTATCTGCATTCACAATATTTGAAATATCATTCTTTTCAAAAGAATAATTACAGTCAAGATCTATTGATTCATACTTGGCTTCAGGATAATTCAATGCCAGAAAAGCATCAGGTTTTGGTTGCTCTTCATCTTTACAACTAACAACCGATAAAAGGATTGATATACTAAAGATCAATTTTCTCATACCTCTTCTATACTCAGTTTGATTTGCTTGATTCGCTTATCGTCTATAACCTCTATGGTGAATTTATAATTGGAGAAGAAGATGATCTCATTCTTCTTTGGAAAACCACCCGAGATCTCTAATAAGAATCCGGCCAAAGTTTCAGATTCTCCTTTATTTTCTTCAAAAGCTGTAGCATCTTCAAGTTTTATGATCTTATAGAAATCCTTTAACGGAGTTTTACCCTCAAAAACAAAGTTTCTATCATCAAGTTTGGAGAATATAAGATCTTCATCATCAAATTCATCGCTTATATCACCTACAATTTCTTCGATAATATCTTCCAAAGAAATAAGTCCACTGGTTCCTCCATATTCATCTACCACAATAGCCAAATGGATCTTTTTTACTTTGAATTCATTTAAAAGATCATCCAGCTTTTTATTCTCTGGAATAAAATAAGGATCTCTCATCAAACTAGTCCAATCAAATTCTTTCTTATCTAAATAAGGCAAAATATCTTTTACATATAAGATACCAGTTACCTGATCTACATTTTCTCTATATACGGGTATTCTGGAATAACCATTTTCAATTATTTCAGGAATGATCTCTTTAAATGGCTGACTCTCATTTAAAGCAAAAATATCCATTCTGGGTTTCATTACTTGTTTGGTATCTGTATTTCCAAACGAAACAATTCCTTTTAATATTTTTTGCTCTTCATGAGTTGTGTCTTCATCTCTTGTTAATTCTAAGGCTTGAGAAAGATGATCTACACTAATGTAACTTCTTTGTTTCCCCAATCTTTCATGAATAAAAAGAGTTATAGCCCGCATAGGTATGCTAAGTGGAGAAAAAATATAATCCAGAACATTTAAGGGGTATGCCATGAAATTGGAAAATTTCACATTATTTCTACTTGCATAAACTTTAGGGAGTATTTCCCCAAAAAGCAAGATTAGAAATGTTACTAAGCCAACTTCAACAACAAATTTAAAATTGATGCCAAATAACACAGCGTTCATTCTTCCAAAAAACTCATCGGTAAGCGCATTAAAAAGAAGAACAATAGCAATGTTTATGGCATTGTTGGCCACAAGAATGGTGGCAAGTAATTTTTTAGGTTTTTCAAGAAGTTTTACAACAATCTTTTGAGTGTTGCTTCTCTTACCATGTTCTGTGATGAAATTGGAAGGAGTTAAAGAAAAGAAGGCAACTTCTGCCCCAGAAATTAGGGCGGAAAATATTAATAACACAAATATCATCACAAAGCTGAATATCTGTGAAATATCTAAAAAGAAAAATAACGTGATTAAACTGGGAGGATCTGGATCCAATTGCTTTGATTTTAGTTAAACTTAGAAGGGTAAATCGTCCTCTTCTTCTTGATTGTTCATTGATTGGCCGGCAAAAGTATCATTTTTCGCAGCATTATCTGGCTGCGTATTTCCTGAATTTTGTTGCGGCTGTGCTGACGAGGATTGTGAAGGTGAATTCGATGATGAAGTTTCATTCTTAGGAGTTAAGAAAGTAAAATCTGTACATTGAATCTCTACAGAATATCTTTCTAAACCTTTTTCATCAGTCCATTTTCTATTTTTCAATCTACCTTCTATATATACCTTGTCACCCTTTTTTAGGTATTTCTCACAAATTTCTGCAGCTTTATTTCTTACTACAATATTGTGCCATTCTGTATTTTCTACACGTTGGCCGGTAGATTTATTGGTATACACCTCATTGGTTGCCAAAGGGAATCTTCCAATGGAACCTCCACCTTCAAAATAATGCATTTTCACATCATCTCCCGTATGCCCTATCAACATTACTTTATTAAGTGTACCCGTCATAATTGTATAATTTTAAGTTGCGAAATTACCGCTATTTGATCGATAATTATTTTAAAAATAACTAAAATTATTCAGTCTGTGTTTAACAAAATTATAAAACTAGGAAGCTAAATCTTAAAGTCCCTATTCATAGGAGAAGCTGTATTCATTTAAAAAATTAGCAATTAGAACCGGAACCGGATACTCTTCTAATTTATCAATAGAAATTGCAGTAGTTGGAAGATTATTTTTATCTATTATCCAAAATCTGGTATAAATATGTTGGTGAGATAATTTATGAACTATTGGGGTCTTATTATATAATGTAATACTTAATTCTTCATTCTCTAAAAACTCCAAATAATCTTCATGTGATTCTAATTCAGAAGCATCAGATAAACCTTCTGTTTCCACTAAAGGAAATTGATATAAGCCTTCCCAAATGCCTTTACCAGTTCTTCTCTCTAATAAAGTCTTGTTTTCTTCAGAAATAAAAACGAGATAATTAAAATAGCGTTTCTTGACCTTTGTCTTTTTGATCTTCACCGGTAATACCGAGATCTTGTCATTCTTTAAAGCTAAACAGCTTTCATTTAAAGGGCAAGTGTTACAAAGTGGAGATTGTGGCTTGCATTGCAATGCACCAAATTCCATGATAGCCTGATTATAGGTAGCCGGATCTTCTTTATCCAACAACTCTTTTGCTAGTGTTTTAAACTCTTTTATCCCACTGGTACTATTAATAGGAGTATCAATATCAAAATATCGTGCCAACACTCGGTAAACATTTCCATCTACAACCGCAACCGGCTCCTTATAACATATAGAAGCTATAGCGCTGGCGGTATAATCTCCCACTCCTTTTAACTTTAATAAGCCATCGTAAGATTCAGGGAATTTACCATTGAGTTCAAAAGCTACATATTTTGCTGTGGTGTGTAGGTTTCTAGCACGAGAATAATATCCCAGTCCTTGCCAAAGCTTTAAAACCTCTTCTTCCGAAGCTTTTGCAAGGTCATAAACAGTAGGAAATGCAGAGGTAAAAGCTAAATAATAGGGTAATCCTTGTTCGATTCTGGTCTGCTGAAGCATAATTTCGCTTAACCAAATACAATAAGGATCGTTAGTTTCTCTCCAAGGCAACTCCCTTTTATTATTCAAGTACCAGAATGTCAATGTTTTATGAAAAAGCACAAGTATAGATGTTTGATTGCAATAATAATTCTTTATTTGGTTACTATTTAATGAATTAGGATTGATTTATTGGAGATTTAATTCTTATATTTGCCCCCTTGAAAATTAAGAACCCCAATAAATA
>Ga0209309_10003515_pt1 | contig 13467 bp, 12 predicted proteins | sample COGITO_mtgs_1204_2_FD_184807 | JGI IMG/M metagenome (GOLD analysis project Ga0209309, IMG submission 184807) | Pelagic marine microbial communities from North Sea - COGITO_mtgs_120412 (SPAdes) (version 2) | ecosystem: Environmental > Aquatic > Marine > Epipelagic ...
GATTTATTTATTATAGAAGCCCATAAAGCAGTAGATACAGGCCAAGCAAACAAGTCATGGTTAAATATTGCGAATGACGATGAAGCTGCCTACGTAGAAATGATGCAAGGCCATAAACTTACATCAGTAGCTGAGGATCAACATAATTACTTTGCGATATCTCAAACAGCGCAGCAAAGCATTGAGCATGCTACAAATGAGCTACATGGCTTATTTATGCATGCAACCGACTACGTACTGCAGCACCCTGAGTTATTAAAAAAGTTCAATTTACCCGATGTTGTGCTTAATAAAATTCGCCAATCGTGGGATAACCGCTTAAACCAATTAATTACCAGTCGGTTTGACTTTGCTCTAACCACAGCAGGTTTAAAAGTTTACGAATACAATTGCGATTCGGCATCGTGTTATATGGAAAGCGGTAAGGTTCAGGGTAAATGGGCAAAACACTTTGGTGTTAAAACAGGTGTAGATGCAGGCCAAAATTTATTTAAAGACCTAGTAAAGGCATGGCATAAAAGTGAGGTAAAAGGTCTTGTTCATATTCTGCAAGATGATGAACCAGAAGAGCATTACCATGCATTATTTATGAAAGAAGCCATTGAAGCAGCTGGCTTTGAGTGTAAGTTAGTAATTGGTTTAAACACACTTAGCTGGAATGAATCGGGCAACATAGTAGATGCAGATGGCGCACAACTGAGTTATGTATGGAAAACATGGTCGTGGGAAACCGCACTTGATCAAATCCGTGAAGAATGCGAAGCCGATCAATCATTAGGTGATAACTTTGAACCACAATTCAAAATTGGTGAAAAGCCACGCTTAGTTGATGTATTACTGCGTAAAAATGTCATGGTGTTTGAACCGCTGTGGACATTAATTCCTAGTAACAAAGCTATTTTGCCAATACTGTGGAGCTTATTCCCTAATCATAAATATTTACTTAATACCGCGTTTGATCTTAACGACGAGTTATTACAAACCGGGTATGTAGTTAAACCAATAGTAGGACGCTGTGGCGCTAATATTCAACTTGTTGATGAACAGCAGCAAGTTATAGAAAAAACAACTGGGCACTTTGCAGAGCAAGACCAAATATATCAACAGTTATTTGCACTGCCTAAAGTTGATGATTACTTTGTACAAATATGTAGTTTTACAGCTGCCGGAAAATACTCTGGTGGTGGCGTACGCGTTGATAAAAGCATGATCATAAACGGCCATAGCGATTGTATGGCACTGCGTATTAAATAAACAATACTAAGCCCGCAATTTTGCTGCGGGCTTAAGTTTGTGTAGCCCTTCCCTCTTTTAAGTTTTATAGCTATCTCAAGCGAGTTACTCCTGATAGAGTAAATTTATCAAACACCACAAACTAAGGTATTTCATGGCGAATCAATTTAATGTGCTTGGCACACGTTTAAAATTATGTTGCGGTAATGGTGGTTACACACGTGAAGGGTTTTGTTATGTACCAGAATCAGATCTTGGGAATCACAGTGTATGTGCAATTATGACTGATGAGTTTTTACAATTTTCAAAATCACAAGGTAACGATTTAATAACCCCGAACCCTCTTTACGATTTTGAAGGTTTAAAAGCCGGTGATAAATGGTGCTTGTGTGCAGTAAGATGGCTTCATGCTGTTTCAGCAAACGTTGCGCCACCGGTGGTACTTGAAGCCACAAATAAAAAATCATTAGAAATAGTGCCGCTCGATGTTTTAAAAGCGCACGAATATAAAGCCAACGTTTAAATACACCTAAGAGTAACTAAATTAAAGTCTGCATATTTTACAAATATATGCAGGCTTTTCAAAAATCCAATCTCCTCTGCAGCCTTAAAAACCTCAATTAAAAATGTAACCCCATGTTTTTAAATTACTTTTTAAATAAATCAACTTACGGCATAGCAGTTGCTTTATTAAGCTTAAGTCACGCTCATCACGCAACACATTATATGAGCAACACATTACTTAATGTAGGAGAAATTATGAGTAACAATAACGAATCAAACAAAACAACTAAATTTACCGCGCCAGGTATGAGTGACGAGTCAGCTCAAAAAACAATAGCTACCCTCGATAACCGCATGGTTGCATTGATAGACTTACAACTAACTTTAAAACATATTCATTGGAATGTAGTGGGACCAAACTTTATTGGCGTACATGAAATGATAGACCCACAAGTAGACATTGTGCGCGAAATGACAGATACAATTGCAGAGCGAATTGCGACTCTTGGTGCAGTACCTGTTGGCACACCAAAATCAATTGTAGATCGCCGTACTTGGGACGAATACTCTGTAGGCAAAGGCCTAGTAACCGAACATTTGGCTGCGCTTGATAAAGTATATAATGGCGTTAATGCCGATCACCGCAAAGCAATTGAGACTCTTTCTGAGCTAGATCCGGTCTCTGAAGATATGATCACCAGCCAATTAGCTGACCTAGAGCAATTTCAGTGGTTTATTAGAGCCCATTTAGAATCATCTACAGGCGAGCTAAAAAGCTAATATATTAAATCTAAGAAAGCCCAGCATTAATATGCTGGGCTTTTTTTTGCGTAAAAATCACTCTATTTATTATCATATATAGATATGTATCAGTAAGCTCTAATACAAAATTAATATAAAAACAATAGAAAATTGGTATTACCAAAAAAAATAACCAATAGAAAATTGAATGATTTTATACTCCTCACTATTTCGTAAATTTATAAGCCACACCCAACCTTCAATGAACATATTATCATTTTAACATCACTTAAAAAACAAACTAAATACGTATAAAAGTACGACATAAAATTTAAAAACAGTACTAAAAAATGTATTTAATAGTACAAATAATATAAAAAAACGCCTTTGGTAAACATACTTCAATAAAATTCACTCAAAATATAAAAAATAAAAATACAGCATAAGCCATTAAATTTATTAAATATAAGCAAAATAAAAGAACACTTTGTAATACACGTTGTGAAATTTTGGTAAACAAAGGTTGTAAATAAAGTTGAATTGGATTAATTTCAACCATACCACCTGTATGACACACCACAGGAAAGCAACAGTTAAATTGGTTAACCAAACCAAGTAACAACACACACACAATGACGCAAGTCGTACCCAAACGGGAGAGATACATGAAACTCAATCAAATTACTTCAACATTAATTAATAAACATAAAAGAAGTAGCTCTACAGCAATCAGTGCCGCAGCCCTTTTATTAATGGCTTCTTCAAATATTGCAGCGCAAGAGGCTCCCGCAGCTTCAGAAACGGCAGCTGCAGACATTGAAGTTATTGAAGTAAAAGGCATGCTAGGTAGTATGAAAGCCGCCGCTATGCTTAAGCGTACTGACGGACGTATTGTAGATGCGGTTGTTGCTGAAGACATTGGTAAGTTACCAGATAATAATATTGCAGAAGCGTTGCAACGTATTACTGGCGTATCTATTAATACCGATTTTGGTGTGGGTGACAGTGTTTCGATTCGTGGCTTACCTCAAAACCGTGTTGAATTAAATGGTCGCTCTACTATTGGTGACTCTCGTGACGGCATTAGCTTGCAAGATTACCCATCAAGCTTCTTAAAAACAGTAGAAGTAGTTAAGTCTCCTACTGCCGATATGATTGAGGGTGCATTAGGCGGAACAGTTAGTTTAAAGACAGTTCGCCCATTAGAGTTAGATAAACTAACAGGCGCAGTTTCATTAGATGGCGAATACGCTGATAAAACAGAAAAAGTAGCACCTATTTTTAGTGGTTCAATTGGTAACAACTGGGACTTTGATGAAATGGGTACCTTTGGTGCCATTGCTATGTTTTCATTCCAAGATCGTGAAATTCGCCAAGATGAAACGTCTAGCCGTGTTAAACCTCAAGATATCGAAATTAATGGCCAAGAAGGTAATACACCTAGTGGCAACGCTATCGTAAGAGACGAGCACAGTGTTGAACAATATGTAGAACAACGTAAACGAACTGCTGTAAATTTATCTCTTCAATGGGCACCACAATCTGGTAATGGCATGGTGTATCTTGATTTAAGCGGCACAAAGCGCTCAGGAGAACAAGCTGGTAACTCTATTTTAGGTGTCGCAGGTTCGTTATCAACAGATGCAAACACAACCCAAGATGCTAACGGCGTAAATAACTACACGCTAACAAACGAATTTGGTATCCCTAAAACATACAGTGACTTTCGTGAAACCGACTCGTTTTCAAATGCACTTGGCGCAGAGTGGAATCTTACTGACAGCATAAAAATCTCTGGTGAAATCGCGGTAGCATCATCAGAAAGCGTAAGACCTGATTCAGAATTTACTTTACGCCCAATCGAAAAATCAACATTTGAAGCAAGTGGCGGCGTTGATTTAGTAAATCATTTATATGATGGTGCGTTTTCGCAAGACGGTAATAAATTACCAAGCATCATACACTCAGATCCAAATGCATTTACTGACCCACAAAACTTAGCACTACGTACGTTTAAAAGTGAAGATAGAAGAACAGACAATGACGAAACAGCTATTCGTTTTGATGTTGAAATGTTTGAACCTCTAAGCAGCTTAAGCTGGGTATCTAAAGTAAAAGCAGGTGTACGTGTTACTAATCGTGATTACGAATATGAGCAATACAAAGTAGAAATTAAAGACATTTATAAAAATGCATTTAATGATTCAGATGGTTCATTAGCCACGTTATGGGTTGATGACTACAACGCCGCTTTTTCAAATAGCTTTACAACAGTTAGCCACGACAACTCATTTGACCAATTAGGTCATTCAGGACAAAACGACCTACTAACGTTTTTAAGCTACAACGGTTTATCTAACCCTGCAAATACTTATGCTCAACTTCAGCAGTTACTTGCCGGTACTAACCTAGCGTCAACAGGTAGTCTTTCAGATAACCAAGAGTTCCAAGAAAGCGCATACCGTAACGTAGTTGAAGATACTGCTGCTGTGTACATATCAGCGTACTTAGACTTTGATAACATTACTGCGATTGTGGGTGGTCGTTATGTAACTACAGATTTAGAATCAAGCGTTTTCCTTAATGGCGAGAAAATAACTGGCGATAATGACTACAGCGACTTTTTACCAAGCTTAAACGTTACATATAACTACTCAGACGAAACATTATTTCGCTTTGCTGCAGCAAAAGTTATGCGCCGCGCTGACTTTAGCGAGCTAAGCCCTGCCTTTGACGTTAATAATGACATTACAGGTGCAACGCAAGGCTCTATTGATTTAGAACCATACCGCGCAACACAATACGACTTATCTGTAGAGCATTACTTTGATGAAGGTAACGTACTATCTTTCGCAGTATTTTATAAAGATGTTGAGTCTTTCTTAAGTAACGAAAGTAGCTGTCAAGCTGCATCAAGCACTTCAACAGGTCAAAACGTAACTCAGTGGAACCAAGTATGTCAGCTTGACGTTGCAGGTGTATCACAAGACAACCTAGTTTACTCAGATGCAACTGACTTCCCTGTAGATGCAGATGGCTTTAACCATGTTGCAGGCTTGCGTGATGCAGGACTAACGGGTATCGATACAGTTAAAAATGTAAACGGTGAAAACGGCTCAGTACAAGGTTTTGAAGTTGGTTACCAACAGTTCTTCACAAGCTTACCTGGTGCATTTTCTGGCTTAGGTATTAATGCAAACTACACGTATGCAGACAGCGAACAACCAAACGGAAACCCGTTATTAGATATTTCTAAAAATACGTACAACTTACAAGTATTTTGGGAATACGAAGGGTTCTCTACTCGTATCGCTTATAACTACCGTGACAGTTTCTTAGATACTGAAAACGAGAAGCGCGTAGAAAATATTAACTCAGACGGCAGTATTTCAGCAGAAGGCACTGTTTACGGTAATAACTATCGTGACGACAGAGGCCAGTTAGATTTCTCTGCAAGCTGGGATATTAACGAAAACATTACGCTAGTAGGTAATGCGACTAACTTAACGGGTGAGCCTTCTATCTACCTATCTGAACTAGGTGGTGCTTGGAAGTACACTGAAGCGGATCGCCGTTACAGCTTTGGTATTCGCGCTAAATTTTAATTTTCCCTAGACACTAAAGCCTGCTTTTATGCAGGCTTTTTTACGCCTATAAAAAAGTAGCTTTATATTATACAAACCTTATTAAAAACATGATTATTCTACCGAGTCTTGTGGATAAAAATATAAAGGTGGTATTAACTAAAAGTAAACCATCCCTTAACTTGTAGGAGGTCGCAAAAAATAAAGAAAATCCCTTATGGAATTAGTAAACACATCTAGTAAAACGAAAGTTCGGCATAAGACCGATATCAACAAAACACTATCTAAGATGCCCTTGTCATCTAGGCGCGTTTTATTTATGGCCATAGCTCAACTGGACTCTAAAAAAATAGTAAAGCAAGGCCAAGTATTCCGAATTTATGCTAGTGAATACGCGAAAATAGCCAAGCTAGAAATGAACACAGCCTATGAGCAACTAAAATCCGCGACTCTGGACTTACAAAAACAAATAATAGGGATTCCGAAAGATCAGCTTTTACCACCCATACCACGATCTGGAGATAAGCCTTGGAGGAAACCTAGCGGCAAAGGTATCGTATACTTAACGTCACTGAATATTGTGACTATGAAGACGGTGGCGGTTACGTAGACATTAACTTTAGCCGTCAAATGAAGCCGTATATTTGCATGATAGAGGGCAAATATACCACCCAAGTTTTAATATCGAGCACACGGCTAAAAGACACAAACGCAAGTAACTTATATCAACTCCTACGCCAGAAAATAAGCGAAAAGAAAGACCGCTATTTTGAAATAGGTGTCGATGAGCTAAAAGACGAACTAGGACTATACACAACAAAAAACAAGGAAAAATTTTACTCATACCCTCTATTTAAAGACTTGAATAAACTTGTCATAAAGCGAAGTATAGAGACGATTAAAGACACTACCGAAATAAAGAATACAAGCGTTGAAATCATCGAGAGGAAGCAACGTAAAGCAACGTAAAGCAACTAAGCTAAGGTTCTCTTATCGAGTAGATGACCAAATGAAATTTGAGGGATTTTAGCTAAACTCGTTTCTCTGCATCGTTGTAAGCTTCTGACTTGTTTCTTTTCCCTATAGCCAAAACAAGAATCAAAACCTTTTCATCCTGTACTTGATATACCAAGCGATACCCTGCTTTACGCAGCTTAATTTTGTAGCAATCTGGCAGCTCTCTTAGTCGGTTAGCTTCAATCCGAGGGTGCTTTAAGACTTCTGACAACTTATTTTTGAATTGATCACGTACGGTTGCACCTAATTTATGCCACTCCTTGAGCGCTCGAGGGTCAAATTCTAACTCATAGGTCATTTAGCGAAACCTTTACCCCTGTTTTTGGTTCAGCTAAACGGGCTTTTGCAACAGCAATTAGCGCCTCGTCGTCACTAGTTAATAGCACAGATTTGAATGGTAAAGCCTCTCTTTGTGCAACATATTCTAATGTTTGTCTTAATAGTTCAGAGGGAGTTATACCTAACTTTTCTAATGCTGCATAAGAACGCGCTTTCAAATCATCATCAACACGAATATTAATAGTACCCATAGCACACCTGTAATTACAATTGTATATACATTAATTATATTCAACTGAGATAAAAGTGCAAGAGCTATTATTTTTATTCTAATGCTTAAAAGGGGTTAAAGGGGTATCCCCTTTGCACGCGACTGTATTAAGATTACGAAGTAATTGTATACATTCGACAGCGTGCCTATTATCTCATTTTGTCATACACAGTTTTCATCTAAAATAACCTGTTGCTCCTTTAAAAATAGGCGTATACGCTTTGTTTACCCCCGTATACACCAGAGGTATTTTAGAATGGCTATTCTAAGCATCCGAATTGACGATAAATTAAAAGCGTCTTTAAATAGTGAGGCGCAAAAGAAAGGTATTTCTTTATCTGAATATGTGAAGAAATCACTGGAAAGTAAGAGCGTTGATACCCATATACTAGCAACAGAGAGAAATTTAAAAAGCTCTGTTGATAGTATTGAAAGTTTAGCGCACGTCGCTCAGGAAACTGTACACGAAGTTGAACTAAATATTCAGCGGCTAAATGAATCGCTTAAGAATGCCAATCACCTAAAAGAACTCAAAAAATTGAAATGGATATTAATTTTTATATCCCTTATTTTTGTATCAATCTCAATCCCAATATTTCATTTTAACATTGCCTACTTGAAAGCTTTATTTTAAATATCAGAGAAAAGTTAGCCCCCCTTCCTTGCCGCCACGATTCAAAGAGCGGCAATATTATTCCCACTCAATGGTAAAAACCAGACTAAAGCCAGCATTACTACCCCTTTTTATTGGCTCGTTTTTTGCTCTATTATCTATAACCCCATAAAAAGCATATTCACTGGAGGAATTAACATGCTAATTAACAGTAACAGCCAAGCAAGCCATATTTATCAAACGCAAAGTAATGCACCTCATACTACAACTAGCTCGAATACTCCGGTCAAAAATGAAAATACGGCAGACAAAATTACAATTAGTGAAGCAGGGCTTAATGCTGAGAGTAAATTGCAAGAAATAGCCAAACACTATGACCCTAAAAATATGTCTTATAATGAATTATCTAAGATGTCTTCCACTTTGGAATTAAATGGGTTAGTAACACCTGAAGAAGGCTTGGCTCTTAGAGCACCGCCTAAAATGAACTTTGACCCTAATGAAAAATATGACACCGTAGCATTAGCAAAAAAATCAGTGGAGTTTGATCAGTCACTTGGAATGGCAGGAAGAGACTCGCAACTAAGAGTAAGAGCGCTTAATATTTTAGAAACAATACAAAGTTTATCTAGCTAAAGAGGAAGAAAAAGATACCCCTTCCCATTTAGCTAAACTTTTAATTTATATAAATTGAATCACTCCAATAACCAAACGGGGATGCTGTTGAGTTCGTACCAACATTAAATTGCCCTGATTCTTGGCCACTAAAATCATAGCCATATAACCAACCTGTTATGGTTTCACCAGAGGCACAAACATGCAAATCACTGCCGCATCGATATTGAGTATATCCTGCGGCTTTAGAAATACCATTCATTGTAGCGTTGGTTGGATTTCCGTAACCATATTGCCATAGATATACATTTAACGTAGCCCCGCCATGATCTCCGGTAGAAGTTTGAGTTTCTTGAATGATTTCTTGACCATAATTTGTTGAATATACAATCCCAATTTCAAAATAAGTAACACCACTTGCGGCGGCTCGTGCTACTGATGATGCCTTTCTTATATTATTACTTTCTGGTGCATTCAAAGCTAATGATGAAGAATTACCTATTTTCACTACACGCTTAACTACACCGGCTTCAACGTCAGCGGCTGAAGCGAAACCTGAGAAGGTAGACGTAGATAAAAGAATGGTTGAAAGAAGTGTTGTTTTTAAAGTCATTTAATTTCCCTTTTAATATCAATTGAAAAGCATTTATAGCTCAACACTTTAGAATTATCGAAAAACGAAAGTGTAGTGATAAATAATTAATATTTATTAACTGATAGCAGAAAATAGAACACAAGACCTTCATCCAGCGACTGAGTTTCACCGGTGAAACTTTATTTTAGTCGCTAAAGTTTATTGTTTCCTATTAGGGTGTATCACAGTTACGGTGCAAGCCCCTATCCTGCAATACTCCCCTACCTTAACTCATTAAACTTATAATCAATTGGGTTACAGCAATTAGGGAAGTTAAATTAATAGAAAACTTTCCTTCTACTTTTACCTTTAAAGACTTTATGTATAACTTAAAAGACTTAGGATGTTAGTTAAGCAATTGTAAATTATAAATAATAAATTTGAAAGGTGGTCGCCTACCGAGTTAAAGGTGGTCGTCTACCGAGTTAAATAACCTTCCATCGCTATAGTAAATAACTAATTCAATACAGTGGGTATTACGTAAAAAACACTCCCACCTAGCTATACTTATTTGAATATTAAATTTACTATCAAAACGTTGTAACTATTAGCAAGGATACTGAAGTGCTGTCGCGTTTATATAATTTTATGCCGGGTTTAGATACATTGCTGCACTACGAGCGACAATGGTTTGCTGATGATGTAAGAGCAGCGCTATCGGTAGCTGCCGTAGCTTTACCTGTTGCCATTGCTTACGCACAACTAACCGGTGTTAATGCCGCCGTAGGGTTATATTCTTGCATACTGCCAATGATGCTATATGCTCTTTTTGGCACTTCCAAACAACTAATAGTTGGCCCTGATGCTGCCACCTGCGCCGTTATTGCAGCCGTAGTAACCCCTCTTGCTGCAGGTGACAGCTTTAAACATTGGCAACTTGTTGTCACCATGACCGCTATGACCGGCTTTTGGTGTTTTATAGCTAGTAAATTTAAGCTAGGCGTATTAGCCGACTTTTTATCTAAACCTATTTTAATGGGCTTATTAAACGGCGTAGCCATCACTATTATTGTTGGTCAATTTTCTAAAGTATTCGGTTTTACCTTTGACGAACGCTACCTACTTGAACGATTAGGAGGCGTACCCACATACCTAGCGCAAACACATGTTCCCACCTTGTTAATGGCCTTGTTCACATTGGCGGTTTACTTTGCCATGAAACGCATGAAACCCACGTGGCCGGCATCCATGTTTGCCATTGCTTTTGGTGCGCTTTTGGTATGGATTTTTGATTTAAAACAACTTGATATAAAAACTATTGGCACCGTAACTGGCGGGCTTCCCGTTTTTAATACTCCTGTTTTTGATTTAGGAATTATTCGTGAGCTAGTGGTACCCGCACTTAACTTAGCCATCGTGAGTTTTGTAAGTATGATGCTAACTGCCCGCAGTTTTGCTGCTAAAAATGGCTACGACATAGATGCCGATAAAGAATTTAGAGCGCTAGGTATTGCCAATATAGCGTCAGCTCTTTCGCAAGGTTTTGCAGTCAGTGGCGCCGACTCACGCACCGCAGTTAACGATGCAACGGGTGGTAAAACGCAGTTAGTATCAATAATTGCAGCAGCTATTATTGCGGTCATAGCCGTTTTTTTAACAGCCCCGCTTGAGTTTATTCCAAGCGCAGCGCTGGGTGTTGTACTTATTATTGCCTCTGTTCATTTACTCGATTTAAAAGCTGTTTGGCAATTAAAACGAAAAGATAAACAGGCATTTTATCTCGCCTCAGCCACCTTACTTGCGGTGTTATTTATTGGCGTTATACCAGGGATCACACTTGCTGTATTACTGGGGTTATTTCAATTTATTCGCACTGTTATGCGCCCAACCGACAATATACTCGGCGTAGATGTTAACGGTGTAGTAAGAAGCTTAGACGCCACAGATAAAGCAAAGGCAGTGCAAGGCGTGTTTATTTATCGCTTTAATTCACCTTTAACTTACTTTAATGCCAGCTACTTTAAACGCAGATTACTTGAGCAATACGCAAGGCAAAAAGACGACACCCAATGTGTAATAATTGATGCTGTGCCCTGCTTTACTCATTTAGATTTAAGCGTAATGGCCATGCTTGCTGACCTCGACGTTATATTTAAAAAGCGCGATATAAGGCTTGAACTTGCAGGTAGAAAACGCCAACTACTTTCGTGGTTTGATATTGCAGGAATGAAGTCGGGAAAAGAAGGTATATATATTCACTCCGATCTATATGTTGCGCTACAAAAAAATAGAATAAGCCAGCCTACCGACGAAGTTGCCTTATTTGAAGCGCATACCAATTAGGAAGAATTAGCCGTGTTGTAAATTATAAACGGCAATAAAAATAAAAAAGAGTCACTGTATTTTATTATTCGTTAAACAGCTAAGCCCCCTGATTGCCCTGTAAGTTATTTTCAATTCACTACATAAGCTATTTAATGGGCTAAAATAACTAAATTCTTAACAGGCTTCTGATAATGAAGTCACGTCAATAGAGCAGCTAAGTTATAATACGGTTTAACCAACAACGCTACTATACAACCTTGTTGGTTAAATTATTATATCAATTAGCATTATAAAGTCGTCGATATTGATACAGCGTGTGGCTGCATAAGATCTTTTGCTTTTTCCATTTCCTCGTGGGAATCAGTATGTACAACAATCGCCCACAGACCCGAGCGAGTTGCTTCTCTTATATTATTGATCAAATCATCGTGATCTGGCCTTAACGAAAAAGCTCCAGCAATTAGTAAACCAACAAAAGTACAAAGAATACTTATCGAAACATATGTTTCTAGGATGTGTTGTTGTAAAAATTCAAACTCTAATAAAAAGAGTATACTGGCAATGATCACACCAACAACAAGACCAACTACGGCAAATACTAAGTGTGATTTCAACATAGTTTTAGCAATTTTTTTATCTTCGGGCTCGACCTTTTCATCGTAATGTTGATCGTGAGGTGGAATTAGCCTTATGCTTTGTTTTACAAAGTTCTCGTCATTATTTAAAATATCAAAGGTTGCTTTAGCTTTATGTTCGCTGTTAAAAATACCGCCCACTTTAGTGGCTTTATCTCCACTGCTTATATTCGCTTTCATGGCTATTATCTCCGCATTAAATAAATAGTGGTTTAGTAAAACTACTAACACTAATTAATAAAAATTATTGATAATTGAAAATACGACTAATAAATTCACTTTATCATCATAAAAGCAGTTGCAAGACTAACACCAACTTGATTGACGAGTAATAACTCAACTCCCAAAGTAAATAAGCTTACGTGTAAATTAGAGGTGGAGGGGTTATCCTTTGTTTTTTAATACTTTTAGTACCTATTTAAATTCATCGATTATTCTAACCTTATTATTTTTGTTGCGAACTCTGCACTACAATAATTAATGTCCATATAAATCACCGTGTAGAATATACAAAAAATATTTCAAACCTCGAAGCAACTAAAAATTAATAATTCAGTATCGCCTTGTTGATAAGCCTAGCTATCAACAAGGTGTTAAATTAATAGCATACCCTCGGAGTCAAGTTTTAGGATATATGGCTTTAAGTTAGCCTAAATAATTTGTATGTGAATACTTATAACTTCATGAAGGCCCGTTTTTATTTCTTTGGATCTATGCTTAAATTACTGTGAATGAACCATATGTTCAACCTCATGCCAGTTAATTTAGTAATCACTTTAATCACATAAAAGAAAATACCAATCATTGCCAACATAGACGGAATATTTAAAAAGCGTGATATAAGGTTTGAACTTGCAGGAATGAAATCAGGAAAAGAAGGTATATATATTCACTCAGACTTATACATCGCCCTAAAAATAAATAGCGAAAGCAGCATACAGAAGAGGTTTGTAGTGGTCAATAAAATTTGGCCACAGTTTTAGAATCTTGGCATCTAACCTCAGATTCATTTGGCGCTAAACCGGCATTATAATGATGTGGCCTAACGTTGTTGTAATATCCGTTGATATAATCAC
>Ga0209309_10003516_pt1 | contig 13462 bp, 15 predicted proteins | sample COGITO_mtgs_1204_2_FD_184807 | JGI IMG/M metagenome (GOLD analysis project Ga0209309, IMG submission 184807) | Pelagic marine microbial communities from North Sea - COGITO_mtgs_120412 (SPAdes) (version 2) | ecosystem: Environmental > Aquatic > Marine > Epipelagic ...
GGATGACATATTCGGTTTCTCCTTGTTCAAGAACACGTCCGCCGACCTCGCTGCTGGCGGCCCGAATAGACCGGGCGAGTTGCGCGATTGAGACATCAAAGGCTTCGAGTTGATTGGGATCAATAAGGATTTGATATTCGCGCTCGAAACCTCCGACCGAGGCGACCTCCGAAACACCTTCCACGCCCGATAATTCCAATTTTAAGAACCAGTCTTGAAGGCTTCTCAGTTCCGCTAGATCAGTATTGCCGCTTTTATCGACCAAGGCATATTGATAGACCCAGCCTACGCCTGTCGCGTCCGGTCCGATTTGCGGGACGGCATTATCCGGTAATTCAGAGCCTAGCCGGGATAAAGCTTCGACAACACGGGAGCGGGCCCAATAAGGGTCAGCGCTGTCTTCAAAAATAACATAGACAAAACTTGTTCCGAACATTGAAGACCCGCGAACATCTTTCGTTTTCGGAAGCCCCAACAGATTTGTCGATAGAGGATAAGTCACTAGGTCTTCGACGATTTGCGGGGATTGGCCCGGAAAATCAGTTCGAATGATAACTTGCGTATCCGTCAGGTCAGGCACCGCATCCAAAGGCATACTCTTGAGCGACATCCAGCCGCCTATGGCGAGGGCCACGGCCAATACGATAATAATGAGCTGATTAGCGACAGACCATCCGATCAGTCTGGCTACGACTGACTTCGACGGGTCCTTGCCCGCAAGGTCTTTAGTATTTACATCGCTCATGGTGTCGCACCAGCGTCCATATCCATCATGGGATCGGGCCAAGGGACTGTCTTTGCGTTAGAGCTTGAATACGGATTGGCGGGCAATCCTCCGTCTTGAAGCCAAAGGCGGCCCGTCTCCCTGTCAGCATACAGTATGAGGCCTTTAGTCTTATAATGTGATGGGGCGCCCCGCATCAGCCAAGGATCAAGGGCTGTCATCAACTCCGAGAGGCGCTGCGCTAAAGGTTCGCCGGTCTTATTGTCCTTGGCAGCGAGAATGGCGGCCTCAGACTGCTCCAAGATCGGGGTGAGCTTCGAGCCGTCAAAGCGCGCTTTCAGCCCCTCTATCAGTTTAAGCGTGGGATCGAGGAAATAGGGATCAATCGCATAGCCATCAATTAGAGCCTCATGAAAATAAAGCGCGGTATCGACCATGTGATCAATCTGACTGAGCATGGTCGCATCAATCGGCAGTTCGGATAAGTCCGTTGACATATCAAAACTTGAAGACGGGCCGCTTAATTTAGAAAGGCCTTCCCTTAAATTTGCTTCTGAATCGAGCATGAATTGACCGCTGGCGACAATTCGGTCGCCCGCAGTCAGACCTGACAAGACTTCGGTTCGCCCTGCAATGGTCGTGCCTGTCATGATATCGCGGGATTCAAAGCGGCCTTCACCCAAGGCAATGATGACATGCGCGCCGCGAGAATCGCGCAGAACAGCTTGGCTTGGTACGGAGAGTTTTGAGGTTTTTTCATCTCCAGAGAGAGCTTCAAAAACTATGTCAGCGTAGGCACCAGGGCGGAGAGTTCCTGACGGGTTATCCACACTGATCCTGACACGGGCGGTTCGTGTTTTTGTATTAATGGTAGGGTAGATATAATCGACTGTGCCTGTTTTGGCGGCGTCTGGCGCGCTCTCGAAGTTTAACCTGGCCGTCATCCCTTTCTGTATTGAGGGTAGGTCAGACTCCGGAACAGAGGCGATAATCCAAACTTCGTTATAGGCCTGTAACTTCATTATGGGATCACCCGGTTTGAGATAGTCACCGTCTCGCACCATAAGGTCTGTCACCACGCCGGAGCTCTCGGCATAAACGGGCACCCGTTCAATCAACTCGCGAGTTTTAGTCAGGCGGTCAATCAGGCTCTCTTGCATGCCTTTGGATTTTAATCGTTGGCGCACAGATGCGATGCGTCGCTCATTGCCAATCTGAAGTGAGGCCAAATAATCTTTTTGCGCGGCAATCAGTTCAGGTGTGTATATGCTATAGAGGCGCTGTCCCCGTCTTACGATATCGCCTTCCGCGCGAACTGTGAGGCCATTGATCCAGCCTTCGAGTCGGGAGGCGGCCATGGATTCGAGCCGCGTATTCGGTTCTATCGTGCCGTAGGCCCGTATATTTTGTGTGAAATCTGAAACACCAACAATGGTTGTTTTGATGCCCATTGTCTGGATCATTTCAGGCGAGACAACAACGCCGCCGCTTTGTCCTTCATTTTCATAAACGGGGATATAGTCCATCCCCATACTATCTTTCTTGGGAACGGGGGACGTATCCGCAAGTCCCATCGGGTTCTTGTAATAAAGAATTTCCCCTTTGCCAGAAGATGTAGAGGCGTCGCCTTTGGTCGGCACGAGGTCCATGCCGCAAATAGGACAGCTTCCATTCGGGTCATCTGATATATAATGCGGATGCATGGGGCAGGTATATGAACCGGCCTCGGTCATGGAGCCGACCGTCTCGGCTTGCGATGACTGCCCGGCCTGCATCGCCGCATGATCATGTCCGGAGCCTGTGCCCGATGAGCTTTCAGATCTGGGGCCGCAAGCCGCCAAAACGATTGCCGTGCCGAGTATAAGAGCGGTCTTGAAGTTAGTCATGATGTCACCACAAGGCTGTTCATTTTTATAATCATTTGATCTCGTAATGTTTGTTCCTTGACGATTTCAGCGCGCAGCATCAAAATGGCGATCTCCCCGTCCACAATCGGCGAGTAATCTCCGTTTCCTGCCTCATATGTGATAAGTTGCGCATTGGTTTGGGCTTCAATCGCACTGATTTTTTGTTCAATAATTTGAATACTTTGAACGGCTGTCTCCCGCCGCGCGTCATAGCGCGACCACTCCACCTGTAATTGCCGCGCAATTGCTGTTCGCCTGGCAAGGGCGGCGTTTCTGTCAGTTTTAGCAGCGCGCAGATTAGGCTCCTGGCGTTTGCCGGCCCATAAAGGAATCGAGAAGCTCACACCGCCAGAAACCCAATCATCACCATCGAAGTTTGATCGCGGCGGACCTTGGCCGGACTCGCGCTGCTGATAGGTTAGATTGACACTCCAATCCGGTTTGAAATCAGCTTCGGCGCGCTGCACGTCAGCCTCGGACACTTCGACAGCGGCATCCGCCACGCGGACTCCGTAGAAGCTAAGTGCGTTGCCGACCCAACCCCTTTTTGTGACCGCGGGTATATCTGTGTCTGGAACGAACCCTAGAAGACTGATAAGCTCGGCATCAATTTCGGCTTCCTGACCCTCGATTTCTGCGAGCGTCCTCGAGACTTCTGTGCGCTCAACATCAACCTTGGCCAAGCGAAATACCAAAGGGCGTCCCGCATTAATTTCTATATCTATAATCTCGGCCAATTCATCATACTTGGCCTGACGGGCCAGGGCCAAATTACGGCGCTCCGTGAGGCTTTCTTTTTCCTGCAGGTATACCAACAATTGCGCACGAAGTCTGGCGTATTGCTGTTCACGTTCTAACTCATTGGCGTCCGCTTGTCGGAGTGATTTCAAGGAATTGGCCTTGCGTTCAGATCGACTCGGCAGGGCTTGTCGGATTCCCACGGCTTTATTGGACGGCAAATACTCTGAAAAAGAGGGGGTAAATAGCGGTACATTATTAAGTTGCAAGGAGACGACCGGATCAGGCAAGCCAAGGGCCCCTTCCGCTCGATGACGATTGGCGTCAGCGCTAAGGTGCAAGGCATCCAAAGAGGGGTGTTCTCGCAGAATATCTTCCAGGCTCGCAAATGGGATAGTTCGCGTATTCGCAAAGGCGGTAGATATAGGTGCACTTACCTCTGTCGTTAGCAGTACGGGCGCAATACCATCCTGCGCATTAGCTGCGGAGTGAAGCGCTAAAACGCTTAAGCTGCTTATTGCGAGTGACAGCGCACCGGAACGTAGCCGGAAATTTTGATGTGAATTGTGGCGGATATACATCCGAGAATCTCCATTAAAACAGGTGAAAAGGTTCAGAGGGACTTACTCTGAACAGTCAGACTGCTTGGAGATTAAATGAGGAGGGTGTCGGTCGACGATATTGGGCTATCGATAGGACGTATGGCTCGCTTGGACGGGGGGGCCGTGCTTTGTAACAGCCGGATTTCCGGGCGCGGGAATAAATTTGCGTTTGGGCTTAACGCCACAAAATCCAAATCAGCCGACAATATAATCGCAGGACTGAAGTCCGCGATATCCGTGGCCGAAATCATACAGTCATTACAAGACATGCAGTATTTTTCAGGATTTTGTGTATTGTCATTCGTTGCCGAAGTAACAGTCTTGTCGTGACAAGCTGGTGCGTTTGTTTGAACAATCGTTGTGATTGACGTCCCGTCGTCGATATGCCCTGTGATACAACAGGCCATGACCGGTGTGGCCATCATGATGAAGGCTGCAAAAACGCACATGACTGTCGGAATGACTCTCATACTTGCGTCATAGGGGAAAAAGCTTAGGTTTGTAAATACCCTGAAGGGGCATACAAATTCACGTTTTTGTGTTAATTGAGTTGAGAGATAAAATGACCTTACATTCCCCCAAGACGATTAACCGACTCAAGAGAATTGAGGGGCAGGTTAGAGGTATTATCAAGATGCTTGAGGATGAACGCTATTGCATTGATGTGCTAACCCAGATGCAGGCAATTAAATCGGCCATGGCCCGCGCTGAAAGTGAAATCCTCAAAGATCACGCGGCAGGCTGTGTGAATGCGGCGATCAAATCCGGGAACGAGGACGAGCAGCGCGAAAAGGTTTCCGAATTAGTAGATCTTTTTGACAAACTCAAGCGCTAGGTCTTGCGACATAAACCCTGCTAAAAGCAGACCTACGGCCAGCCATAAAAAGGCTAATTGGGCTAGCCAGAATAAAATAATTTCGCTTACGCGTTCTTCTTTAGCTTTCATAAACCCCGTTGTTCGCCATTTCCATATCAGAAATATACTGGAGAGCCCTAAAAAAGCTAAATTCAGGAAAAGCGTATAATCCACCTTGAAGAACGCACGGTCCGTCATTTGTTTGACGGTGCTTGTGTCAGGGAGCCACCCGGCGGCAGAAAACCCGTAATGCAATGTGACCGATGTCGCGACAAGAATGATCAAAAAAATTGCGAGAATATATAATGCCATTTTCCATCCGTAATATTTGGCCTGTATGCGAAGAACAGGAAAGACAACAAGATCTGAAAAAATAAAGGCCATGACTCCGGCAAAACTGACCCCGTTGCCGAAAAGAACGGCGGCAAGCGGGATATTACCCATGGATCCAATAAAGGTGAAAAAGGCCGCTACTGGGCCGATGAGGCTTTGCGCCAGAACCTGCCAGAAGGCCGGATCTTCGGAGCCAGAGCCGATAAACAACGTTTGGAAAAACTCTTTTGGCACGAAGACCGCAATGATGCCGGCGACCGTGAAGCCCACGGCAACGTCCTTCCACACCATTTTCCATTCCATCACATAGCGGTTCGCGACTTTCTGCCAACCTTCGCGGCTCTTGATCAGGTGCTTCCAATCCGGAATCTCTTCGCCTTCATCACTCTTTTCTTCCTGCCGCGCATGCTCCCGGGCGGCTTTGATCAGTCTGTCCGAGCGAGTCAATCTAATCAGAAGCCACATAAATAGAATGAGTAATATTCCGCCCACATACTCACCGACCACAAATTGCCATCCCAGGAAGACCGCGATAATAATTCCGAGTTCCACCACAAGATTAGTCGAAGCCAGAAGAAAGGCGAGCGAAGGAATAAGGCCCGCGCCTTTTGTATATAGCGACCGTGTTGTGGACAGGGCTGCAAAGGAGCACGAACTGGAAATGAAGCCGAAAAACGTTCCGAGGAACACACTTTTTGGACCCGCTTCGCCCATGGATTGTTTCATCCGTTCGCGGGTAACAAAGACTTGAATCATGGCCGAGATCACATAGCCGAGACCAAAGGCCCAAAAGGCCATCCAGAAAAGACCAAAGGTGACTGTGGCCGCTTCACCCCAAGTGTGCAGAAATCCGTTCATCCTAGTTCGAATGTAAGTGTATTGTATTTCCGCACAAGATAGTCATGGGAAACTGAACACTGATTTGGATATTACATCCGGCCATGTTCTGACCCTTCCTCATCATGCTTATCCATATGGGCGTCGCGCAAGATCTCTATGCCTCCATAAAGGGCGATGCAGGCGACTGCGATACCAACTATTAGGTCAGGCCAGTTAGACCCTGTCCAAAGGACGATGACGCCGGCGATGAGAATGCCACCATTAGAAACAAAGTCATTGAAGCTAAATGTCGTCGCCGCTCGAAGATTAACATCTTTGTTCTGTAATTTCTGTAAGAGGCGCAGGCATAACAAGTTTACACCCCCTGCGATGGCCGCCATGATCATCATGATGACGCCAACTGGTTCCGAACCTTCAAGAAACCGGCGTATGGCATCGATAATTACCCCTGCTGAAAAAACCAGTAACATGATGCCTGACAAGCGCGCCGCGCCCCGCTTCCAAACACGCGAACGTGTAAGCGCCAGCAAGCTTAACAAATAAACTGCAGCGTCTGATGTGTTGTCCAGACCGTTGGCCAATAGCGCGTTAGAGTCGCCAAATAGCCCCGTTGCGAAAAACCCGACTGCTATGGCAACATTCAGCCAAAGAACAATCCAAAGCGTTTTGCGCTTTTCATCGGAACCCAAGTTAAGCTTTTCACCGCTCATATGAAATCCTCGGTTCCAAATATCCGGCCCTGCGGCGGAGTAGCGTTGGCTCGAACGTTCATTATGCCTTCGCCCAAGCCAACGCCGCGCTTTTTATTTTCCGTAGCAAAAAATTTAATTTCACCGGTGGATATCATGTCTGCAAACTTGCTTAAACCGCGCTGCAACTGATCGTCGCCAATGATGGCAATCTTCTTAAAATCATCCTTATGCGCGATATCCAGTTTCAAATCTGTCCAGAGCCCATCCAGCGAGTCATATCCCTTAAAATCATCCATAATCATGACCAGCCTACTGTCTCTGGGAAAATCTCTGCGGCGGTGGAGTTCCGGGTTAAGCTGCTCAAAATCACCCTTGGACAGTTTACCGGAGATTTCGAGGATCAGAAGGGTTTCTGTTGAGTGAGGCTTAATCTTCAACATAACATTCCTTTCTGATATGCTATTGATTAATCTTTATTGGATAACGGCCTTATTGAGCCATGGGTTCCAATTGGAAAACAAGAACGGCTAAACTTTGATAGATATAAACTTCGTCAAATTGGGTTTTAACGACGCAGCTCAAATTAAGATGCGAACCAGACATAATAGCCTCCCTCCTGCGCCGCAGAATAAAAACTAGTCGGAAATATATAATATTACAGAAGAAGTTCACCGATAAGAATAACGCGAGAATATCACTCAGCAGAAAGTGCTTGGAATTTCATGAGCATCATTTTTAATTATATCGTATTTAGGGAGTGACGATAAAGTATTGTTGCGACAAAGCTGCGCGGATATTATCAGGCTGTCGTCCTTGGCGCTGCTATAATGATGATGGCTCCGATTAGACAGACCACAACCCCGATGATGTCCCATGTATCCGGTTTGATACCTTCAATCAACCTCAGCCAGAGGAGTGAACTTACTATATAAATCCCTCCATAAGCAGCATAAGCGCGCCCAGCAGCGAAGGTGTCGACCAAAGTGAGAAGGTATGCGAACAAGACCAGTGATGCCAATCCAGGGAGTATCCACCAAACCGGCTTATCAAGGCGAAGCCAAGCCCAGAATGCAAAGCATCCAGCAATTTCGAAAATAGCTGCACCGATATAGGCGGTGATAGTCTGCATACCGATTATACTCCTTATCCGCGACTAAACTCCCAATTTGCATTCGACTCAAGATATATATGTGGCTTCAGGCTCGGGTTTTTTTGAAATAAGGTGCGAGCAGAATTCATAGATGTAATTGTGGTTCTATAAGAACCCCCTGGTTGTCATAAATACGACCTTTTCACCATAGCCGATAATTCAAATGTGATAAGCACCCCGTTAAGGAGAGACTAAAAGCCGCCCAAATCAACCGACAAGTGGATCAAACATCTCTGCCTCCTTACAGCCAGCGCCGGGTCTGTTTCCGATAGGCGGCAAATGCCTCCCCGAAGATAGATTGCAGGGCGTGTTCCTCTCGCTTGATTTGCAGAACCGTAATCGTACCGACAAAAATCACTGAGGCTGCTAAAGCAGCGATGTTACCGAGTGCAAATGCGCCGCCGATCAAGATCAGCGCCATTGCCAAATACATCGGGTTGCGGGTGAAGCGGTAGAGCCCGGTAGTAACCAGAGCTTGGGCTTGCTCAGGCGCAATCGGATTGACTGTCGTCTGGGCACGGACAAAAGCAAGCACTGCGAGTGCCAGTAGGATAACACCGGAAAGAATAGACCCGTATCCAGCATATGCCCAAAGGTGTGAGCCGAAGGTCAGTTGAGGCATGAGCTGAGAGAGACCCCAAGCGAGAAATGCACACGCTAAAAACTGGGCAAGAGGCGGAATACGAAATCTCATAGCGATGTCTAGGTCGCTGGCGCCTGTTCGACAGGGTCGGATTTAAGCTCGCCAATCGCCTGCACGGCGATTGTGGCGGCAGATTTGAGGAACAGGCTCGCTAGAAGCGCCGCCACGACGAGATCGGGCCACGCTGCCCCTGTCGCTGCAACCAGTCCGCCCGCAACAATCACACCGACATTGCCGATGGCATCGTTGCGTGAACACAGCCAAACGGACCGGACATTGCTGTCGCCGTCGCGCCAGCGCAACAGAATGAAAACACTCATCAGATTGGCGAGCAAGGCCAGCAGCCCAATCACCCCCATGGTTCCAGCTTCCGGCGGCGTGCCGTCAAGAACACGCAAGATGGTCATTGTCAGCACAGCGATCGCAATCACGGCCAAAGATGCGCTTTTTATTAATGAGGCGCGGGCGCGGGTTTTTATCGACGCGCCAATAACAAATAAACTCAGCGCATAGGTTGCTGTATCACCTGCGAAGTCCAAGGCATCTGCTTTTAGGGCTTGTGAACCTGAGACCAGACCAGCGGTCATCTCCACAAAGAACATCACTGCATTGATTATTATTACGGTGATGAGTGCTCGCTTGTAAGCGGGCGATACACCATCAAATAATTTGTCTTCACAGCAACCGGACATTTTTGACCTTAATTTTTTAATTGACGATTCTGTTTTAACTCTACAGTCTACAGCCACTATAGAGACAAGAAGTTTATGGAGGTTTTGGTGAAACATATGACAATCGGGCGCTTATCCAAAGCCGCAGGCGTGAAAGTCACGACCATTCGTTATTATGAGTCCATTAATTTGATGGGTAAGCCAGAGCGCAGCACTAGCGGTCAAAGACTGTATGATGATGCCGACGTGCAGCGTCTCTCTTTTATTCGCCATGCCCGAGATTTGGGGTTTCCGATCGACTCAATTCGGGAACTCATTGATTTACAGGATCAGCCAGGAGAAGATTGCGCGCAGGTCGATGTGATTGCCAAGCGGCAATTGGGGGATATTAGACGTCGGTTGGGTCAGCTTAAAGCGTTAGAATCAGAACTTCAAAATATGGTGAGAGTCTGCAAAGGCGGCAAAATAAGAAGTTGCAAGGTCTTACAAACCCTTGGCGAATAGGATGAATATGTGGGTCAAAACTCGCATTTTGTTATTTTAACACCTAAAAGCTGAGCTGTGCTTTTGTGTCTTGACCCTCTACCAACTGGAGGTGTTATAGGTAAATTCATGACCTCTTTAAATGTCATATATTCCTCTAAACTCTGGCTGACAGTTTTTTTAGCTGTCATTATGGGCATGGGGACTATCACGCCGGATATCCATCCTGCGGAAGCGGCTGAAGTCGTCTGTCAAGAAACGGGTGATATTCTAAATACCGGATCCGACGAGCAACCTAATCAGCCATCAAAAAAGCCTCACGATCATCACGCTCACAGTTGCGGGAGCTGTCATTTCCACGCAACGCCGGTGCAGCTGGCTGTTTTTGAAACGGGCTTTCATGGTGAGTTAGCTTACGGCCCTCGATCTTATAACGCCCCATTTCATCATAGCCCTATCGGCCTCTTTCGGCCTCCTCGTGCCTAACCTTTAGTCATAAGTCTGCTTTTGAGCATGGCTTCAAGTCTTTAGGTTTAAACGAGGAATAACTATCAATGAAAAATTTTTGGAAGGGCGCGTGCAGCGTCCTGATTGCGGCTGCCTTTTCGGGCGCGGCAATCGCGGCGCCTTGCAACGGGCCGGACGACGTGCGCGCACTTGAACCGGGTGCCCCCCTAACTCTTACAGCGGCAATTGAGCAAATACGCTTTGCTTCCCCGGAAGTGCGCCGAGCTGCGCTTGAGGCGAGAGCCCGTGAGGCTGAGGCAGATCAAGCCGGAAGAAGATTGAACCCGTCCTTCGGGTTGGAGATGGAGAACTTCTCTGGTTCGGGGCCGTTAAGCGGATTCGATCAGGTGGAAACTACATTGAGTTTGGAGCAAACATTTGAGCTCGGCGGCAAACGCGTTAAACGTGAACGTGCGGCCCGTGCGGGGGCGGCGTTAGCTTCGGCAGAGTGCACGGCCATTCTCCGCGAAATAGAGCTTCAAGCTTCACTCTTGTTTTTTGATCTCAAAGCCGCTCAGGAGCTAGCAGTCTATGCGCAAGAGGCTGCAGACTTATCGACAACATTGACAGAGACCGTGTCTAAAAGAGTGGAGGCGGGTGCCGCAGCGCCGCCAGAATTATCGCGTGTCCAAGCTGAACAAGCATCTCTCAAATCGGCCGCTCTGAGAGCGAGGGCAAATGTGGATCAGACGCGTTATGAGCTTGCGGCTCTATGGGGAAGTGGTGAACCCGTATTTGTTCTTCCTTCAGATAGAACCATTTACGAGGTAAATATTCTCGATGAAATTGGCGGTTTAAATTCGCATCCGGCTTTGTCCGTGGCCCGGGCCGATACAGAAGCCAGAAACCTTCAAAGAGAAGCGGCTAAGTCAATTGGGACCCCGGATTTAACAGTAAGCGCGGGGCTTCGGCGATTCGAAGAAAGCGGCAATAACGCTTTGCTCTTAGGGTTCAGCGTTCCGCTTCCAATCTTTGACCGCAACAGGGATGCGGCGCGGGCCGCAGAATATAGAGCGAATTCCGCTCGTATAAATGCCGTGGCGACAAAAGCCCGGCTGAGATCGCAACAGCAAGCCGCTATATCTCAAATACGCGCGTCGCAAACGCGCCTAGCTCTGCTGGAAGAGGAAGCTCTCCCAGCGGCCCGCTCTGCCTATGAGGCCTCCCTGACCGGATATTCGGCAGGCCGATTTAATCTAACGACAACACTGGATGCGAGAAAGAGCCTGCTGGATGCAGGTGTTTCCGTCATTGACGCTCGCCGAAAACTCAATGCTGACATCATGCGCTTGAAAAGCCTGATTAGCGCTGCCCCCTTTGACGGAGATTTATAAATGAAACATTCACTCACTCTTACCACGGCTACACTTACTTTGGCTTTCCTGCTTGCGGGGTGCGAAGGAGAAACCAATCCATCGGTCAATGCTGACCCTCACACTCAAACCACTGAAGCGCCCAATGAAAATCATGGAGCTGATAATACACTAGAAAACACCCCCCATGCTGAGAATGTAACCGGTGAAGTCGGTATTGGCGATATCGTCAAACTTAGCTCAGACATGGCACTGGAAGCTGGGATCAAACTGTCCAAAGCAGAAAAAGGAGAAATGGGTCAATCTTTAAGCCTGCCCGCCGAAATCCGTTTTGACGCTGATCGCGTGGCCAATCTGTCTCCAAAAGTAAGCGGTGTTATTGCACGGCTCTACGCCAGTGAAGGAGATCAGATACGAAAAGGCGAGACGCTCGCTTTAATCCGTAGTCGCGAACTGGCAGGACTCATGGCAAGCTGGCAAAAAGCTGAAACCCAACTTTCGCTGACTGAGCAGGCATATGCGAGAGAAGAGAATTTATTTGCAAAGAAAGTTACGTCTGAAGCCGATTTGCAGACGGCTCGCGCGAATTTGCAAAGCGCCCGAGCTGCCAAAGATGCGGCTGAAAACGAGCTTCATGCGGCGGGTGTGAGTCACGGAGCTCTCAAAAATATTGCGAGTGCTGCGGACGGCGATAATGCCAATGCCTATTTGACAGCTCCGATAGCGGGAACGGTTGTTCGGCGAACGGTGACCTTGGGCGAAACCGTTTCCGCCGGAGATGCCGGAGCGGCCCCTTTGTTTACGATTGTCGATGATAGTGTCGTTTGGGCCGATATCGCAGTTTACAAGCAAGATATCTCACGCATCCGTCTCGGAGCGCCTGTCGCTCTCAAGACTGACGCAGGAGAGACGATAGCGAAATCGACTGTGGCCTTCGTCCTGCCAATTATTGATGAAACATCGCGTACGGCAACGGCGCGCGTTATCGTCGAAAATCCGGACGGCGCATTGCGGCCCGGCCAGTTTGTAACCGCAGACTTAAGTGTTGGGGATCCTAAAGCCGCTACCCGCGTGCCCGACTCGGCGGTTCAACTTGTCGAGGATAAACCCTCAATTTTCCTACCTATGAAGGACGGTTATGCACCGCGTGCCGTTATGACGGGGAGAAAGTCCGGCGGTTTTATAGAAATACGATCAGGATTAAGTGTTGGAGAGACATTTGTCTCCGAAGGCGCTTTCACTCTCAAAGCTCAACTTGAAAAAGACGCTTTTGGCGATGGCCACGGCCACTAGGACAAATCATTATGTTTAATTTTATGCACAGAATTGCCGGGGGTCGTTTATTAGCGGCCATTGCGGCACTCGCCATGACCCTTGGCGGAATTTGGGCGTTTCGCGCGCTCCCAGTAGATGCGTTTCCGGACGTTACGCCCTCCCTGGTCCAGGTTTTCACGGAAACGGAAGGCCTCGCTCCAGAGGAGGTCGAACGCTATGTGACTTACCCAATTGAGACAGCAATGTCAGGCCTGCCCAAACTCAAAAACATGCGATCCGTTTCAAATTTTGGACTTTCGGTCGTCAATATTTATTTTGAAGATGGCACCGATGTCTATTTTGCGCGCCAGGTTGTGGGAGAACGTCTTACTGAAGCTCGCGGAAATATCCCCGACGGATTTGGAGATCCGAAGATGGGGCCCATTTCGACCGGACTTGGAATTATTCTTTATTTCCGCTTGGAAGACGCAACGGGGGCTCGCAACCTAGTTGAAATGCGCGAAATCCAGGACTGGATTATAAAATATCAGCTCCAAACCGTTCCGGGAGTCACAGAAGTTTTGTCTCTGGGCGGATATGAAAAGCAATATCAAGTGCGTCTCGATCCGGATGCTTTGCTGTCATACGATATTCAAATCGGGGATGTTATGACCGCGCTGGAACGCGGAAATAAGACCGAAGGGGCTCAATTCCTGGAACTCGGCGCCGAGCAATATACGGTGCGAGGC
>Ga0209309_10003517_pt1 | contig 13460 bp, 10 predicted proteins | sample COGITO_mtgs_1204_2_FD_184807 | JGI IMG/M metagenome (GOLD analysis project Ga0209309, IMG submission 184807) | Pelagic marine microbial communities from North Sea - COGITO_mtgs_120412 (SPAdes) (version 2) | ecosystem: Environmental > Aquatic > Marine > Epipelagic ...
TATTTATTGGGGTTCTTAATTTTCAAGGGGGCAAATATAAGAATTAAATCTCCAATAAATCAATCCTAATTCATTAAATAGTAACCAAATAAAGAATTATTATTGCAATCAAACATCTATACTTGTGTTATTTCATAAAACCCTGACATTCTGGTATTTAAACAATAAAAGAGTGTTGCCATGGAGAGAAACCAGCAACCCTTATAATATTTGGCTAAGTGAAATTATGCTTCAGCAGACCAGAATAGAGCAGGGATTGCCTTATTATTTAGCTTTTACAAATGTGTATCCAAGCGTCTTTGATCTGGCAAATGCTTCAGAAGAAGAAGTTTTAAAGCTTTGGCAAGGTTTGGGCTATTATTCGCGAGCTCGAAATCTTCATGCAACAGCAAAACATATAGCTTTTCAGCTTAATGGAGTGTTTCCAGACTCTTACGATGGGCTTTTAAAATTAAAAGGAGTTGGAGATTATACGGCAAGTGCTGTTGCTTCTATTTCTTATAATGAGCCTGTAGCAGTTGTAGACGGAAATGTGTATAGAGTGTTGGCGCGTTATTTTGATATTGAAACTCCTATTAATAGCACTGCCGGGATAAAAGAATTTAAAGAATTGGCAAAAGAACTGTTGGATAAGAAAGATCCTGCCACTTATAATCAAGCTATCATGGAATTTGGAGCGCTTCAATGTAAACCGCAATCTCCATTATGTAACACTTGTCCATTATCTAATAGTTGCTTGGCACTAAAAAATAATAAGATCTCTCATTTACCGGTAAAATTAAAAAAGGGCAAAATTAAAAAGCGCTATTTTAATTACCTGGTTTTTCAATCTGAAGAGAACAAAACCTTGTTAGAAAAACGTTCTGGTAAAGGTATTTGGCAAGGGCTTTATCAATTCCCATTAGTAGAAGCAGAAAGTTTGTTAAGTTCAGAAGAGATCAAATCTAATGAGATTTTTAAGAATTTTACCGATATCCATCATTTAAAGCTTACTTTATATAATGATATTCCTGTAATTCATAAATTATCTCATCAGCATATTTACACCAGATTTTGGTTGATAGAAAAAAATCAACTTCCAGACTCTGCAATTTCTATTGATACGTTGGAGGACTATCCTGTGCCTGTTTTAATCGCTAATTTTTTAAATGAATATAGTTTTACCTATTCATAGGCGCTTTAAGATTTATCCACTTAGATTTATAATTTTGTTAAACCTAGACTGAATAATTTTAGTTATTTTTAATAATATTAATCAACCAAATAGCGGTAATTTCGCGATTCAAAACAAACAATTATGACGGGTACACTTAATAAGGTAATGTTAATAGGGCATACAGGAGTTGATGTGAAAATGCATTATTTTGAAGGTGGTGGCTCCATTGGTAGGTTTCCTTTGGCAACAAATGAGGTGTACACCAATAAATCTACAGGACAACGTGTAGAGAATACAGAGTGGCATAATATTGTTGTAAGAAATAAAGCGGCAGAAATTTGCGAGAAATATCTTAAAAAAGGTGACAAGGTATATGTTGAAGGAAGATTGAAGAACAGAAAATGGACAGATGAAAAAGGTTTAGAACGTTACTCGGTAGAGATACAATGTACAGACTTTACTTTCTTAACTCCTAAGAATGAAACCTCTGCAAGTACTCCTTCATCATCTTCATCTGCACAACCTCAACAAAATTCTGCGCAGTCTCAACCAAATAATGATGCAAAAAGTAATACTTTTGGCAGTCAATCAATGAATAATCAAGAAGAAGAGGACGATTTGCCCTTCTAAGTTTAACTAAAATCAATGCCATTGGATCCAGATCCTCCCAGTTTAATCACATTATTTTTCTCATTTGATTTTTCACAGATATTCAGCATTGTGATGATATTTGTGTTACTAATTTTCTCTGCTCTTATTTCGGGAGCCGAAGTAGCTTTCTTTTCTTTAACGCCTTCAAATTTCATTACTGAAAATGGAAAGCGAAGTAACACGCAAAAGATAGTTGTAAAACTTCTTGAAAAACCAAAAAAACTACTCGCAACTATACTTGTGGCCAACAATGCCATCAATATTGCAATTGTTCTTCTTTTTAATGCACTTACCGATGAATTCTTCGGAAGAATGAATGCTGTTTTATTTGGGATCAATTTTAAATTTGTAGTAGAAGTTGGGTTAGTTACCTTTCTAATTCTCCTTTTTGGAGAAATACTTCCAAAAGTATACGCAAGCAGAAACAATGTGAAATTCTCCAATTTCATGGCCTACCCATTAAATGTATTGGATTATATTTTTTCACCTCTAAGTATTCCAATGCGGGCTATTACCTTATTTATTCATGAAAGATTAGGAAAACAACGCAGTTTTATAAGTGTAGATCATCTTTCTCAAGCTTTGGAGCTAACAAGAGAAGAAGATACTACACATGAAGAGCAAAAAATATTAAAAGGAATTGTTTCTTTTGGTAATACAGATACTAAACAGGTAATGAGACCTAGAATGGATATTTTCGCTTTAAATGAAAGTCAGCCATTTAAAGAAATCATTCCAGAAATTATAGAAAATGGATATTCTAGAATTCCGGTTTATCGAGAAAATGTAGATCAGGTAACCGGTATCTTATATGTAAAAGATATTCTGCCTTACTTAGATAAGAAAGATTTTGATTGGACAAGTTTAATGAGAGATCCTTATTTTATTCCGGAGAATAAAAAGTTGGATGATCTTTTAAATGAGTTTAAGGACAAAAAGATTCATTTAGCGATTGTTGTAGATGAATATGGTGGAACTAGCGGACTTATTTCTTTGGAAGATATTATTGAAGAAATTGTAGGAGATATTAGTGACGAATTTGATGATGAAGATCTTATTTTTTCTAAGCTTGATGATAAAAACTTTGTATTTGAAGGTAAGACGCCTTTAAAAGATTTTTATAAGATCATTCGTCTTGAAGATCCTTCAGATTTTGAAGAAAATAAAGGAGAGTCTGAAACTCTTGCCGGTTTTCTATTGGAGATTTCCGGAGGTTTTCCAAAGAAAAACGAGATCATCTTTTTCTTGAACTATAAGTTCACCATAGAAGTTATAGACGATAAACGAATCAAACAGATCAAATTGAGCATAGAAGAAGAGGTATGAGAAAATTGATGTTTAGCATAATGATCTTTGGGTTGATTTTAGGCTGCAAAGATGAAGAGCAGCCAAAACCAAATGCTTTTCTAGCACTAAATTATCCTGAAGCAAAATATGCACCCATAGCTCTAAATTGCCCTTATTCTTTTGAAAAAAATGAAATTTCAAATATTGTTATAGCAGAAGGTAATAACCCATGTTGGATCAATATTAAATATCCGTTGCTTGAAGCAGCTATCTTTGTAACCTACCAGCCGGTAAATAATAATCTGGATTCTTTATTGATGGATGCTCAAAAGCTCCCATTACAGCATACTATTAAAGCCGATTTTATTGAGGGTGATATTTATGAAAATATTCAACATAGAGCTTATGGGATGTTTTATGAAATAGATGGGAATGCAGCTTCTCAAGCTGAATTTTATATTACAGATAGTACCAAGCATTTTCTTACCGGTTCTCTATACTTTAATCACAGACCCAATTTTGATTCTATTATGCCTGCGGCAGCCTATGTTAAAAAAGACATGAGGCATTTAATGGAGTCCATCAAATGGCAATAGATAGTTAATTTATTAAGAGTAAAAATGGTAATAGCACTGCTGTTATTCTATTTTTCTACTATAATTGTTAACTTTTTTTGTTTTTCCTTAAGATAATTTCATAGTTTAGTTAAACTAATTATAAAATATGAGATTATGAGGCAAATTCAATTACGATGCATTAAGTTCATGTTTTTGCTATTGGTGTTCCCGTCATTATTAATGGCTCAAGAAACGCTTAATGGAAAAATCATAGACGAATCTACGGGAGAGCCGGTTCCCTTTGTTAATGTCATTCAGAAAGGAACAACCAATGGAACTACGAGTGATTTTGATGGGAATTTTTCTTTAGAAGTAAAATCACTTCCAACCACTTTAGCTTTTTCATATATTGGATATGAAACACAAGAGATTAATGTTTCTCAGAATTCCCCCATGTCAATTAATTTTGCTCAATCTGCAGCTGCTTTAGATGAAGTAGTAGTTACAGGTTTAGCAACTTCTGTAAAAAGAACAAACTCTGCAAATGCTGTAGCTTCTATTTCTGCAGCAGAACTTGTTGGAACCACAACTCCACCTACCTTAGATGGCGCCCTTTATGGAAAATTTCCGGGTGCAATAGTAAGTGCTAACTCTGGAGCTCCAGGGGGAGGACTTTCTGTGAAATTACGTGGAGCTACTTCTATTCAAGGAAATACACAGCCTCTTTATATTGTAGATGGCGTTTATGTGGATAACTCATCTATAGCAGCTGGGTTAAATGCGGTTTCTGCAGCAGCAGCTGGTGGAAGTTCTTCTAATCAAGACAATCCATCTAACAGGATTGCAGATATCAATCCGGAAGATATAGCGAACATTGAAATTTTAAAAGGTGCATCTGCAGCTGCTATCTACGGAAGTAGAGCGGCAGCCGGAGTTGTAATTATTACAACCAAAAGAGGTGTTGCTGGTGAAACTTCTTATAGATTTTCTCAATCTGTAGGTTGGACGGAAGTTATCAATCTTCAAGGAGTTAGAAATTATAATGAAGAAAGAGTTAGAGAGTCTTTTGGAGATGAAGCTGTTCAGGATTTTATTGATGCAAGAGATCAGAACAGATTGGTAGATTATGAAAAAGAATTGTTTGGTGAAAAAGGTTTACTAACAATTACTAACTTTAGTACAAGTGGTGGTGGTGAAAAAACTAGATTCTTTGCAGGTGCAACTCATAACAGCGAAGATGGAATTGTTGCCAACACAGGTTATGAAAAAATATCTTTAAGATTGAATGTAGATCACAGAGCTAATGACTTTGTGAAGTTAGCTTTAAGTACTAACTATATCCATTCTTCTTCAGATAGAGGGTATTTTAATAATGATAACACAGGAACTTCTGTAGGGGTTGCCTTAACAGGAACGGTGCCATGGTTGCAATTATTCCCAGATGAGAATGGAAATTATCCAGACAACCCTCTAGGATCTTCAAATATCTTGCAAACTAGAGATCTTGTTACCAATAATGAAAAAATCGATAGATTGATCATGGGTGGGTCTGCTAATATAGACTTGTATAAAAATGATAAATCTAACTTAGAATTGATTCTTCGTGGAGGTCTTGACTTTTATGGCTTTAATACTATTGCATTCTTTCCAAAAGAACTTCAGTTTGAAAAGATAAGTAATGGAGGTCAAAATGGAGTTTCGGTTCAGGGTTCTACTCAGAACAAGAACTACAACTTATCGGCATTCTTAGTACATAATTTATTTACAGATAATGACATCAATTTTAGATCACAAGCAGGTGTTACTAGGGAGTATTTTGATAGAAATGGCTATTTAATTACAGCAACAGATCTTGTGGCTTCAGAGACAAACGTAGATCAGGCTACCAATACAGGGGTAGATCAAAATAGACTTAAGCAAGAAGATGCAGGTTTCTTTGTTCAAGAAGAGGTTAACTTTCAAGATAAAGTAATTGCAACCATTGGTGTTAGGGGTGATAAATCTTCTAATAATGGAGATGCCAACAAACTATCTTATTATCCAAAAGCATCTTTAGCTTTAAATTTAAATGAATTTGGTTTTTGGAATCAGAGCTCAAAATTGAATCAACTTAAATTAAGAGCAGCATATGGAGAGGCAGGAAACTTTGCTCCTAACGATGCTCTTTTCACTTCTTATGACAGTTATACTACCGGAGGTTTAAAAGGGATTAGTTTAAGGGGAGTTTTAGGAAACTCTGATATTAAATCTGAGAGACAAAAGGAATTTGAAACAGGTTTTGATTTTGGTTTTATAAACAACAGAATTACAGGTTCTTTTACCTATTACATCAAAACTGTAGACGACTTGATATTGGAAGCTGCAAAAGAATCATCTTCAGGGTTTACTACGGAATATGTAAATGCTGGTAGTTTAGAGAATAAAGGAGTGGAAGTTGGAATTAACGCTGCTATTTTTAGAGGTGAAGATTTTAATTGGGATTTCGGAATGAATTTCTTTAAGAACAAATCTAAGATTACAGATTTAAAGGTGCCAGCTTATAATGTTGGAGGTTTTGGTGCCACTTTAGGAACCTTTAGAATTGAAGAAGGAAAAAGTGCTACCCAAATTGTGGGAATTGGACCAAATCCAGGTGCTAATGGACTTCAGAAATTTGGAGACTCAGAGCCAGATTTTCAAATGAGTTTTAATAACTCTATAAGTTATAAAGGATTTGATTTTAACTTTTTATGGCAATGGAAAAAAGGAGGAGATAACATCAACCTTACTGCACTTCTTACAGATCTAAGTGGTACAAGTAGTGATTATGATAAAATAGATTTAGATCCAGCAGGGCAATTAGGAAACGGTCCTTATAGAGTAAGTCAGTTAGGTTCTTCTGCAGCAGTTTTTATAGAAGACGCTGGTTACTTAAGATTAAGAGAAGTTGGATTATACTATACGTTGCCGGAAAACATTACCAGTTCTTTTCTTAATGGATCTTTAGACAGAATTAAATTTGGTTTCTCAGGAAATAATTTGATTAATATTTTCGATTATAACAGCTACGATCCGGAGGTTTCCAACTTTGGTGGCGGTGGAATATTTAATGCCGTTGAGGTAACTCCTTTTCCATCTTCAAAAAGATATATGTTTAACGTAGCCTTTAACTTTTAAAAAATATTAATATGAAAATTTTAAATAAAATATCAATTTTAATGGTTGCGGGATTACTTACAACTTCCTGTACCGTTGAAGAATTTTCAGATCTAAATGGTCCGGAAGTAGGTGCTTTGGTAGAAGACCTTTCTAAAGGAGATCTTCGTGATCTAGTGGGAGGTGTTTTTTATAGCATGAGAGTTGGCCTTGGAAACTATTATGATGATACCGGAGTTTTAGGTAGAGAATTCTATAGGTTTTCAAGTTCAGATCCGCGTGTAACTGCCGATTTATTAGGTCGTGAAAATGCGGTTTTAGATAATAACACCTTTTATATTACCACTCCTTGGGCAGCTAGATATAGAACAGTTAAAAATGTAAATATCATTTTAGAAGCTCTAGATAATACTACTGCAGATTTTTCTGAAAGCGAATTGAATGCAGCAAGAGGTTTCTTAAAAACTATCAAAGCTCATGAGTTGTTACTAAATTTGAACCTTACAGATGAAAATGGCATTAGATTAGATGTTAATGATCCCAACAATTTAGGACCTATTGTTTCTAAATCTGAAGCATTAGCAGCAATTAGAATCATGCTAGAAGATGCTGCGACAAATTTAGCTGCCGGAGGGGATGTTTTTCCTTTTAGTATGAGCTCAGGTTTTAATGGATTTGATACGCCTTCTACATTTCTTCAAGTCAACAAAGGGTTGTCTGCAAGAGTAGCAGCATATCAAGCAGATTTTCCTGCGGTTTTAAATTTCTTAGAAGATTCTTTCTTAGATCTTAATGGAGATCTTTCTAACGGCATTTATTATATATTTTCTGATGATCAAACCGATATTTCTAATCCGGTATTCTTTCCTCAAAATGCATCTGCTGCGGGAGTTAGAATTGTACAGCCAGATTTTATTACAGATGCAGAAGCAGGTGATAGTCGAGTTGCTGCTAAAACTAGTTTAAGAGAAGAGACCATAACCTTCGATGGTCTTTCTGGAGACTATGATTTCTTTGTATATCAATCTAGAGCAGATGATATTCCAATTATTAGAAATGCAGAACTCATCTTATTATATGCAGAGGCAAATATTTATTCAAACCCAGATGAAGCTGTTAAGGCATTAAATATTATTAGAAATGCTGCTTCTTTGGCAAATTATTCAGGTCCGCAGACACAACCTGCTCTAATTGATGAAATGCTAATGCAAAGAAGATATGAACTTTATGGAGAAGGTCATAGATGGATAGATGCAAGACGTTACGATATTTTGGACACCTTGCCAATAGATAGGCCTGGAGATGATGTATTTACTCAATTCCCAATTCCGCTTACAGAAAATAATTAGAGATTAGCCAAAAGTAAGTTTATATTAAAAATCCAACGTAGCGGCCGTAGCTACGTTGGATTTTTTATTGCCTACAATTGTCTATTTTCGCTGCTAAAATCTTAAGCTTTCTATAATGCCGCTAAAAAACCTAAAATGGATCTATTTAATTCTTCTTTCTTTGGTTTGGGGAAGCTCCTTTATTTTGATTAAAAAAGGATTGGTAGGTTTAACTCCTCTGCAATTAGGCTCTTTTAGAATTTTATTTGCTGCAATGTTTTTACTACTTGTTGGGTTTAAAAGCTTGCTAAAGCTTACCAAGTCTCAGTGGAAATGGGTGGTAATTTCTGCATTCTTAGGATCCTTCTTTCCTGTATACCTCTTTGCCTTTGCTGAAACTGAAATAGACAGTGCAGTAGCATCTATTTTGAATGCTACCACTCCATTAATGACATTGATTTTTGGGGTGCTTTTCTTTAAATTGGTATTAACTCAAAATAAAGGATTGGGTGTGATCATTGGATTAGTAGGTACATTAGGATTGATTTTTAGCGGAGCACAGGTAAATCCAGATCAAAATTATTTTTATTCTTTATTGGTAATTATTGCAGCTTCTTGCTACGCCATCAATGTGAATATTTTAAAGAAATATATGTATGATATTTCTGCTTTAGGAATTACTACAGGCAACTTTTTGGTACTTGCTGTTCCTGCTTTTGTGATCTTACTAACTACTGGTTTTTCATTCTCTGATATTAACGTAGATTCTGAAATTGGGATATCGGTATTTTTTGTGATGATCTTGGGAGTTATTGGAACTGGTATTGCAATGATCATTTTTAATAGATTGATCCAGATCTCAGACCCGGTATTTTCAACTTCGGTTACCTATACAATTCCGTTAGTAGCTTTGGGATGGGGGTTTTTAGATGGGGAGAAGTTTAGTATGCTTCAATTATTTTCAGCACTAATAATCTTGCTAGGAGTATTTTTAGTGAATAGAGCAAAGAATCTATATACTTCAAATAAAAAAACCGGCCTCTAAAGACCGGTTCTTTCAACATTAACAAAAACAATTATTCTTCGAAATCTGAATCGCTAACTCCTTCATTTAATTTGATGGAAGAAACATTGAATTCAAAAGATTGTGGTCCAAAAGACTGAGAAATTGTAAATGGAAATTTAATTCCGTCTACTTCCTGATAATTAGAGTATAAAGTTGGAATACTCATAGTGTTTCCACCTTGAGATACCGTTTTTACCGTTTTAACTTTAAGGCCAGACTTAACGTCATAGTAAGCCATTGTTTGCTCATTTAGAGAAACTGCATACGCATCTTGACCTTCAACAGGTTCAATTCCCATTACTTTTGCTCCATTTACATTTAGCTCAGGAAAGGTGTTTGAATCTTGCTTAGCAGAAGCGATTTGCTCCTCGTTAAAAGGCATTTTTTGACCTTGCATTACAGCGTATCCGGTAGTTCCGTTAAAGATTTGTTTGCTCATTGCATTTCCACCCATAGAAACTATAGTTGAAGATTTACCATCTGCAGTTGTCTTAGTTTCTAAATCAAGTTTTTGTCCTTGAATAGTTGCTTGAGCCATCAATACAACACTTTCTACTTTTTTAGCAGCTTCTTTACCACCAATAGCTTTTAAGTAGTTGTCAAAAACCGTTTCTGTAGTTACAGAAGCATCAAGAGTCTTGTTGAATTCAGGTTTTTCGATCTCTTTTGCTTGTTTGTCAAAATACTTAACTGGAATTTCTTTATTGTTGTAAGTTAGATTTTCTAAACTTTCAGCAACATCACTTCCTTTTCCTACAATTACAATTCTTGAATTGTTTACTTGGAAGTATTTTTTAGCAACTCTTTGCACGTCTTCTGCGGTAACAGCATTAATCTTTTTAAGATAGTTTTGATAGAAATCTTTAGGAAGATCATCTGTTTCAATATTTAATGCATATTGTGCAATGGTAGTTGGATTTTCTAAAGCTCTTACAAAGTTTCCAACATATTTAGCTTTTGCTAATGCCAATTCTTGTGTAGAAACTTTCTCATTTCTAATCTTGTGTATTTCATCAAGAAATGCAACTACAGCACTATCTGTTACCGCATTTCGAACACTTGCACTTGCAATAAAGCTAGAAACATATTTATCATCTCCAGTTCTTGAGTAAGCTCCGTAAGTATATCCTTTATCTTCTCTTAAATTATTGAAAAGTCTACCTTCTCCACCGCCACCAAGAACTTGGTTTGCTATAATAACAGGGAAATAATCTGCATCTCCTTTTTTAAGATTTATGGTGTTTACAAGAGCAACTTCACTTTGAACTGCGTTTGGCATGTTCAAGAAATCAACTTGTGTATATTGTACATTTTTTGGCTCAGGTAAGGTGAATGTTGGAATTTTTCCTTTTTTCCAAGAGTTAAATCCTTTTTTAACAAGATCTTCTGCTTCTTTAAGATCGATATCTCCAACAATTACCAAATATGCATTTTGAGGCACAAAATAATTAGAGTAGTAAGATTTTACGTTTTCTAATGTTAAGCTCTCTACGGTCTCTTTAGTAACCATTTCTCCATAAGGATGGTTGGTTCCAAAAGCTAATGCAGATCTTAATTTACGAGCGTTTGCTGCTACATCTTTTTCATCAGATTTTAATCCTTCTAAAAATCGCTCTTTAGCTTTATCAAATTCTTCTTGAGTAAACTTTGGATTTAAAGCTCCATCTGCCATCAATTCTAAGATTCTTGGGAAATACTTAGATAAACTGCTTGCAGAAGCTCCGCTAGCAAAATAATTTAAGTTAGCGCCTAAGTAATCTACTTCTTCGTTAAAGGCATCTTTTTCTACAGATGTAGTTCCAGTTCCTAAAAGATCTCCAGTAAGTGTAGAAACACCTGCTTTAGCTCCTTCAGGATGTGGAGGATTATCCATAGTAAGCGTCATGCTTACTCTTGGTAATTTATGGTTTTCAACTAAAAGTACTTTTAAACCATTGTCTAATTTAAAAGTTTCTGGTGTGCCTAAGTTAATTTTGGGTGCCGGGCCCGGTTGAGGTTGCTTGCTTCGGTCTACTTGAGCTTGAATCCCAAATGAAACAAGAAATAAAATGGCTAATGCTGTTATTTTATTTTTCATCATTATATTTTTAATTTTTTTTATTCTGAAGCCGCTTCGCTCTCTTCTTTTGGTAAATATTTTAATACTAATCTTTGATTTGGATTAAGATACTCATTAGCTACTCTTTTAATATCTTCTCTTGTAATAGAGCGGTAGATCTTGATCTCATCATTAATTAAATCTGTATCTCCATATAACATTTGGTATCTAGCCAAAGAATTTGCAATACCTTCAATGCTACTATTAGAGTTTACAAATTGATTCTCGAACGTGTTTTGAAGTTTTTCATATTCTCTTTCTGAAATTAATTCAGTTTGAAGTTTTTTGATCTCTTCATCTGTTTCTGAAACTATGGTATCTAGAGATACATCACCTAAAGGAATTCCAAAAATCACATATTGCCCATAATCTTCTTGGCTAATATTAAAAGCTCCAATTTGAAGTGCTTGTTTTTGATCGTCAACTAATTTTTTATAAAGTCTAGAAGATTTTCCTGACGTTAATACAGAAGAGATCATGTCTAAAACGTACGCATCTTTATTTTTCATAGATGGCGTTCTATAAGCAGTAACTACTGCAGGTAATTGAATGTTTGGATCGTGATACGTTGCATTAATTTGCTCTGTAATTGGTTCTTCTTTAATGTTTATTGGTTCTACATCAGCTCCTTTTTCAATTGGAGCAAAATAGTCCTCTATCAATTTTTTGGTTTCTCCAACTTCAATATCACCAGCAACTACCAAAGTTGCATTGTTAGGAGCATAGAATTTTTTGTTGAATGCTCTAAATTCTTCTAATGTAGCAGCATCTAAATGTTCCATAGAACCAATAACAGTCCAGCGATAAGGATGTTTGCTAAAAAGATTCTTTTTAACCTGACCTAAAATCTCCCCGTAAGGAGCATTATCATATCTTAATCTTTTTTCTTCTTTTACTACTTCGTTCTGAGTGTCTACCCCTCCCTGATTAATGATTGGGTGCATCATTCTTTCAGATTCCATCCATAATCCTAATTTTAGGTTGTTTGATGGAAAATTTTCGTAATAATAAGTACGGTCATCTGTAGTGTTGGCATTATTAGCTCCACCGTTAGCAGATACAATTTTAAACCAATCTCCTTTTTTAATATTTTCGGTTCCTTCAAAAAGAAGGTGTTCAAAAAAGTGAGCAAATCCAGTACGTTCTGGGTTTTCATTTTTTGCTCCAACATGATACATCACCGCTGTGGTTACAACAGGTGCTGTTTTATCCTGATGTAAAATGACGTGTAAGCCATTATCAAGATCGTATTCTGTAAATTCAACTTCTTGTGCGAATCCTGTAACCCCAAGAATAAGCGCACAGGCTGATAATTTAAATTTATTGATCATTGTATGTGAATGTTTTTATTAATGTTCTTATAAGTTGACAAAACCATGAATGTGTTACAAATCAGTTCAAATTTTAACAAATTGTGCTGTGAAAGGTTGAACAAACCTTAAGTATGTTAAAATTAACAACGCCTTAAGTAAATAACTCCTTAAATTTTATGAACTTTAGAAAGAAAAAAGAAAAAAATGAAAACATTAAGTATCCCAATTAAATACGGAATTGCCATTTCAACAGGATTAATAGCCTATTTTTTAATCTTATCTTTCTTTGGTGCACATCAAAAGCCTGCCTTTAGTTTATTTAATGGGGTGATTATGGGTTTTGGTATGTATGAGGCTATCAAACATTATAGATTAGCTAAAGGAGATAAATTTAAATATCAAAAAGGCTTTATGGCTCTTTTGTTAACAGGTTTTAATGCAACCATTATCTTCACTATTTTCTTCGGTATTTATGCTACAGAATTTAATCCGGATTTTTTAAATGAACTATTGACCATGTGGCGATCTGAATATGATACCAGCGTTGGTATTGTACTTTTTGTAGTTGCCGTGATGGGTTTTGCAACTACATTTGTACTTACCTTAACTTTTATGCAGTTGTTTAAAGATTCTTGGAACACAGGTTCTGGAAAAAAAGCTGCAAGTGCAAAAACTAATAAAGACTTTGTGAATTAATTATTTAGAAGTATATTTGCACCCGCTTGTGGAAAATTTACAAGCTAATTTCTTTTAAATAATTAATTAATTATACGCTATGTACGCAATTGTAGAGATAGCAGGGCAGCAATTTAAGGTTGCAAAAGACCAAAAGGTATTTGTACACCGCCTAGCAGGAGAAGAAGGAGATA
>Ga0209309_10003518_pt1 | contig 13460 bp, 12 predicted proteins | sample COGITO_mtgs_1204_2_FD_184807 | JGI IMG/M metagenome (GOLD analysis project Ga0209309, IMG submission 184807) | Pelagic marine microbial communities from North Sea - COGITO_mtgs_120412 (SPAdes) (version 2) | ecosystem: Environmental > Aquatic > Marine > Epipelagic ...
AAAGCTGCTGTTTTCCGAAAGTGCTAGTCCTATATTTTCAACAGACTTACTTAAAACATCTAAATTCAATCTTAGAGAAAGCTTCTCTTTGGTTTTCCAATACAAATTTTTCAGAAGAAAAAGTCGGGTTCCTTTATCAGGAACAAACTTGGCTAAAAAATCTTCAGCGTCTCCTCGGGAAGTAATAATTTCTTCATCTAAGGCTTTTAAACCTTCTAAAATTTCTTGATGATGTGGTGCATAGTATTTTGGTGCGATATCTACAATTATAAGTTTCTGAACTAGATCTGGAAAATCGCAAGCTACTTGCATTGCAACTTTACCTCCCATAGAATGGCCCAATAAAATGATATTTTTCAAGGAATTTGATTCACAATAATTTTTTATATCCTGAGACATTACCTTGTAATTCATTTCAGAAGTATGTGGGCTTCTTCCATGATTACGCTGATCTATTAAATGAACCTGATATCCATCCTCTGAAAACTTATTTCCAAGAGTCTTCCAATTATCGCTCATTCCCAAGAAACCATGAAGAATTAAAAATGGAGCACCCTCTCCTAATACAGTAGCGTTTAGTTTAATCATGCGCTCAACAATTTTAGGTATCTTTTTATAGTTGTTTCTAAACCAAAGTATAAAGATTCGGTGATTAAAGCATGCCCAATGGATACTTCTAAAAGACCTGGAACTTGTTGTTGAAAATATTGGATATTCTGCAAGGAAAGATCATGCCCGGCATTTAAACCAAGATCCATTTCTATTGCTTTTTTAGCACAGTCGGTATAGATTTTTACAGCTTCTTTATTTCCTTTATCAAACTCCTCTGCATAAGCTTCGGTATAAAGCTCTATTCTATCTGTCCCAGTGATTGCTGCATGTTCTACCATTTTCACATTAGGATCCACAAAAATGGATGTTCTAATATTGTTTCTTTTAAATTCTGAGATCACTTCTTTTAAAAAATCTTTATGTTTAAGGGTATCCCAACCAGCATTGGAAGTAATCGCATCTACAGCATCTGGCACCAAGGTAACTTGTGCAGGTTTGGTTTTTAGCACCAAGTCTATAAATTTAGGAATTGGGTTTCCTTCAATATTAAATTCTGTTTTCACAATCGGTTTTAAATCTAAAACATCTTGATATCTAATATGGCGTTCGTCTGGCCTAGGATGCACAGTGATGCCTTGCGCTCCAAAAGATTCTATATCTTTGCTAAACTGAATTAAATCTGGAACATTCCCACCCCTTGCATTTCGTAGTGTGGCAATTTTATTGATATTTACACTTAAATGAGTCATTTTATTTGGCTTTGAATTAACAAAAATACAAAGATGCAGATGCCTTATTGAATATTATTTTAATTAATTTGCATTAAAATGAAGAGGAATTATGAGTATTGAAAGTTATATAGTTACGGACATTGGGATCTGCCAGATAACCGATAAAATTGGAGATTTAAAGAAGAAATTCGACAATCTCACTTATTCTCATTTGCCCGTTGCAAAAGAGGAAACTTATATAGGGAGTATTTCTGAAAACGATGTGCGTTGTTTTGATTCAGAAAAAACTCTTAGTGAATACCAATATGCTTTAGAAGGATTTTACGCAAGAGTATCGGATAATTGGCTGGACACTCTAGAAACCTTTGCTCAAAATCAGACTAATATTTTACCTGTATTGGGTTCAGAAAATCAATATTTAGGTTATTTAGAGCTTACAGATATCCTCCATCAATTTAATGAAACTCCATTTCTTAATGAACCGGGAGGGATAATAGTTCTCGAAAAAGGAAGTTTAGATTATTCTTTTAGCGAAATAGGGCAAATTATAGAATCCCAAAATGCTCGTATCTCAGGAATGTTTGTGTCTTCACAAGAAAATGACCTTACACAGATCACTGTAAAAATTAACACTTCAAGTTTAAATGAAATTCTACAGACTCTTAGAAGGTATGGTTACACTATAATTTCTGAGCATCAGGAAGACCTTTACAGCAAAAATTTAAAAGAGCGTTCCAGATATTTGGATAAATACCTTAATATATAAAAATGAAAGTAGGGATTTATGGTCAGTTTTATCATAAAGATTCTGGCATTTATATAAAAGAACTTTTTGATCTTCTAGATCAGGAAAATATTGAAGTTTGTATTGAAAAGAATTTTCTAGACCTTATCCATGAGCATAAAATTTTAAGTAAAGGCTACAATCACTTTAGCACTTTTAATGAATTAGATAGTACATACGATCTATTCTTTAGTATAGGCGGTGATGGAACTATTTTAAAATCCATCAATTATATTCAAGATCTAAACATCCCCATTTTAGGAATTAATACTGGGCGATTAGGATTTCTTGCTACCATTCAGAAAGAAGAAATAAAACGAAGCATTTCTTTTATACTTCAAAAGAAATATGCTATTTCAGAAAGAACGGTTCTTTGCATAGAAACCAATCCGATAAGCGAAGAAATAGGTAAAACTAATTTTGCGCTTAACGAAATTGCTGTAAGCAGAAAAAACACCACTTCCATGATCACTGTGGAAACTTGGTTAAACGACAAATATCTGACCTCCTATTGGGCAGATGGCTTAATAGTCTCTACACCCACTGGCTCTACAGGATATTCCTTGAGTTGCGGCGGCCCGGTAATTGTACCAGACACCAAAGCATTGGTAATAACTCCAATTGCACCACATAATTTAAACGCTAGACCGTTAGTAATTACAGACGATACTAAAATAAAACTTAAGATATCTGGGCGAGAAGATTTTTTCCTTGTATCTATGGATTCCAGAATTGGAACCCTAAGCAACGATACAGAAATCACCATTAGAATTGCTCCGTTCACAATTAGCATGGTAGAAATAGAAAAAGATAGTTTTCTTGGCACCCTTAGAAAAAAACTTTTATGGGGCGAAGACAAACGTAACTAAACAATAAAATCCACCAATATTTGTTTATAAGCATATACAATAACGTCCAAATCATTGCAGGGCAAACATTATTCTTATATTTGCAAACTTTTGAAAACCTATGAGGCACCTGATATTACTAATTATTTTGTTTGCTTTCTCACAATCTACTTTTGCCCAAACCTTTGAAATAGGACCATTTGCTGGTGGCGCAAATTATATTGGAGACGTTGGGAAATCCTCATATGTAAACCCTAACACCTTTGTAGGCGGAGTAATAGCTAAATGGAATAGAAGTAAACGACACAGTTTGCGATTCTCTTTATTATATGCTGAAATACAAGCAGACGACACAAAATCTAACGAAATTAGAAGGCAGCAAAGAGGTTATAGTTTTACAAACCATATTGCTGAAGCCTCTCTAGGTCTGGAATTTAATTTCTATTCATTCGATTTAAATGATGCCATCCAACAAGGCACTCCTTATCTTTACACCGGAATTACGTATTTTAATACCAATCACCACTATTTAAGTGCAGATCGCCCAAGTCCCGGGATATTAGAGCCTCAAGGCGATAATTGGAGCTTTGCAGTCCCTCTTATTTTTGGTTACAAACAAACTGTAACTCGTAAAATTATTGGTGCTGTAGAAATTGGTGTGAGATATACGTTTACCGACAATATTGATGGTAGTAATCCACAAGAACTTCTTGGAAGAAGAGTTCCTTCAAGAGAGTTTGGAAACACAAATACAAAAGACTGGTATGTATTTTCAGGTGTAAGCTTTACTTTTACATTTGGAAGAAAACCATGTTACTGCAATATATAAGATGTTTAAAGAAAAGATTAACCTAGAAAGCTTACCTAAACACATCGCCATAATCATGGATGGTAATGGTAGATGGGCCAAGCAAAAAGGACTTTTGCGCGCCTTAGGTCATGAAGAAGGTACAAAAGCAGTTCGTGATATTGTAGAAAGTTCTGCGGAATTAGGGATTGAAAATCTTACTCTTTACGCTTTCTCTACAGAAAATTGGAATCGTCCAAAATTAGAAGTAGATACTTTAATGAGGCTTCTTGTATCCTCACTTAAAAAGGAAATCAAAACACTTATTAAGAATGACATTAAGCTAACTGCTATTGGTAATTTGAATAATTTGCCTAAAAAAGCACAAAAAGAGCTTAATGAAGTAATTGCAAAAACAAAAGACAACAATAGGATGGTTCTAACTTTAGCTTTAAGCTATGGTTCTAGGGAAGAATTAATCCATGCAATTAAAGATATTAGCCAAAAAGTAAAAAATGAGGAATTATCTTTAGAAGCTATTGATGAATCAATTATAAATCAGCATCTTTACACCCAAAATTTACCAGACGTAGATTTACTAATCCGAACCAGTGGAGAACAAAGGATTAGTAATTTTTTATTATGGCAAATAGCATACGCAGAATTATATTTTAGCACGATTTTATGGCCGGATTTTCGTAGAGAAAATTTATATGAGGCCATTTATAATTATCAAACGAGAGAACGAAGATTTGGAAAAACCAGTGAGCAGATTAATTAGCACAACGATGTCAAAAAAGTTTTTAAGCCTTTTGGCATTTTGTTTTTTGTATACCCTATCATTTCAGGCACAAGATTTACCATTAGCAGGTGGAAATAAATATACAATAGGAAAGATTGAAGTTACGGGAACCGTAAGCTACAACGAACAAACAGTAATAGCTTATACCGGATTAAAACCCGGAGAAGAGCTTTATATTCCTGGAGATCGTTTAAGCAAAGTTTTAAAGAAACTTTGGGATCTTGGTCTTTTTAGTGACATCAATTTTTATGTTACTAATATAGAAGGAAATGTAGCAGATCTTGAACTTGAGATCCAAGAAGTTCCTGAATTAGCAGAAGTGCGAATTCAAGGAATTAAAAAGAAAACAGCTCAAGAAGAACTTATAAAGGAAAACTCTTTAACTCCAGGAGCAAAAGTTACCGAAAATCTTACCACTACCACCAAGAATTTTATTGAAAACAAATATAAAAAAGAAGGTTATTTCAACACAAAAGTAGCCATTAACACTACTACTGTTGTAGACACTACTGGCTCTAGTAAAGTAAACATGGTGGTTAATGTAGACCTTGGAGAAAAAGTTAAGGTTAGTGATATAGAATTTATTGGCAATGAAGAAATAAGTGATGCTAAGCTAAAAGGCGCAATGAGCAACACTAAGGAGAAAAACTTTTTTAGGGTTTGGAAACGCTCAAAATTCAATTATGACGATTTTGAAGCAGATAAAGTTGAAATAGTTAATAAGTACAAGGAAAAAGGTTTCAGAGATGCACGAATTGTATCTGACTCTTTAATTATAGAAGATCCTAAAAATGTAGCCTTACAATTACAAGTTGAAGAAGGAAACAAACATTATATAGGTAACATAGACTTTGTTGGTAATGTTGTTTATTCTGATGATCTTTTAACTAGAGCTTTAGGAATTAGCAAAGGGGATGTGTATAACGGGGTATTGTTAGAAAAAAGAATTTCTGACCAATCTAAACCAGATTCTCAAGATATAGCTAACCTATACAAAAACAACGGGTATCTTTTTGCGCAAATCAATACTGTAGAAACTAAAGTATATAACGATACTATAGATTTTGAAATAAGAATCATTGAAGGTAAAGAAGCATACTTCAATAAGATTAGTGTGGTAGGAAATACCAAAACAAAGGATCACGTTATTTATCGTGAATTACGTACAAAGCCTGGACAAAAATACAGTCAGGAGAATGTAGTTAGAACTATTAGAGAGATAGGACAACTTGGATTTTTTGATGCAGAGAATGTACAACCTAACTTTAAAAATGTAGATCCTAATAGCGGAACTCTAGATATGGAGTATGCTGTTGTGGAGGCTGGAGCAAGCCAGATTGAGTTACAAGGTGGTTATGGTGGTGGAGGTTTTATTGGAACCTTGGGGCTTTCCTTTAACAACTTCTCTATTGCAGGTATTTTTGACAAAGAAGCCTACAAGCCAATCCCTATGGGAGATGGTCAAAAATTATCTTTACGAGCACAAGCAAGTATTTATTACCAAACCTATAGTCTATCTTTTGTAGAGCCATGGCTGGGAGGAAAAAAACCTCAAAGTTTATCTACGTCTTTCTCTTATACAAGACAATTCCTTTTTGATCCGCAAAGAAGAAAAGCAGACAGATCTAGAAGTTTTGATATTTTGGGTGTAAATGTTGGACTGGCTAAAAGATTACAATGGCCAGATGATTATTTCACCTTATCTCAAGCAGTTGGTTTCCAACGATACGATTTAAACAATTATAATACCGGTCTATTCACTTTTGGTGATGGTTTTTCTAATAACCTAACTTACACAATTGGATTAAGTAGGAATAGTAAAGGTATTAATCCTATTTTTCCAACATTAGGGTCTGAATTCAACTTTTTAGCAAAGTTTACCCCTCCTTACTCTTTATGGAATGGAACAGATTATAATGATCTTGAAAACCAGAATGAGTTTCAACTAAAAGATGAAAACGGGAATCTTTTAAATTCCGATGGATTAAGATTAAGGCCAGGAGATTCACCAGTAGGAGATCCTGCCAAAATTGACCAAGAAAAATTTAAGTGGCTAGAATTTTACAAGATAAAATTTGATGCTGCTTGGTATACCACTTTATTTAATTTAGGCCCTAAAGGACCTTTAGTTTTAAAGACTGGAGTCGAATATGGATTCCTTGGAGCTTATAATAGTGACCGTGGAATTCCTCCTTTCGAGCGTTTCTATTTAGGTGGAGATGGTTTAGGATCTTATAGTTTAGATGGTCGAGAAAGTATTGCATTAAGAGGATATCCAAATCAATCTTTGGTACCTTTAGATAGAACCAGTTTTAGCCAAGCAACCAATCAAGATGGAGCTGTTATATATAACAAATATTCATTAGAATTAAGATATCCTATTACCCTAAAACCAGCTGCATCTATCTACGCATTAATGTTTATGGAAGGTGGAGCTTCTTATGACAATTTTAGAGACTTTAATCCGTTTCAATTAAACAGATCTGCAGGTGCTGGGTTGAGGATTTTCATGCCTCAATTTGGATTACTTGGAATAGACTTTGGTTATGGGTTTGACCCAATCCCTGGAGGAACATCTCCAAATGGTTGGGAAACTCACTTTATAATCGGGCAGCAATTCTAAGTTGGCACGATTATTTCTAATAGCAATACTATGAAACGCCAAGTTTTTGTTTTACTCGTTCTTTTAGCAGGTTTTCAGCCATTTGTTCAGGCTCAGAAACCAAACAGGATAGCTTATATAGATATGGAGTTTATCCTTGAAAATGTTCCTGAATACCAAGAAGCTTCGGTTCAATTGGAAGAAAGGGTGCAACAATGGAAAATGGAGTTAGACAAGGATTTGAAAAAAGTTGAAGCAATGCGAATTGCTTTAGAGCAGGAAAGACCTCTTTTAACGAAAGAGTTAATTGAAGAAAGAGAAGCAACAATTGCTTTTGAAGAATCTAAAATTGCAGAATACCAACAAAAACGTTTCGGATCTAATGGAGATTTTTTGCTTCAGAAGAAACAATTAATAAAGCCAATTCAAGATCAGGTTTTTAATGCCATTCAGGAAATTGGAGCTCAAAGAAATTACGATTATATTTTTGACAGAACCTCTAATGTTGGTATGGTTTTTTCAGCAGAAAAGCACAATATAAGTGATCAAGTTTTAAGATCGATTACCAGAGCATCTAAAAGAGAGCAGTTGAATTCTAGAGACGAAATTGCTGAAATGGAGATCGAAGAGAATCGTACTGTTGAAGAAGATACAGAAATTGCTGAAAAGCAACAAGCAGTTAAGGCAGTGCAAGATGAAAGAGAAGCACTTTTAGAAGCTCGGAAAAAAGAACGTGATTCTATAAGAGAAGTAAAACAAAGAGAATTTGATGAAAGACGCGCAGCAATTTTGGCAGAACGTCAAAGGAAAAAAGACTCTTTAGATACTGTTAGAAAAAAGAAGATCGAAGAAAAAGAAAAGAAAGATAACGAATAATAAATAACGCAAACCTTTAACACTTAACAATTAATACATTAAAAATGAAACAATTTAGAACACTTTTTATAGCGGTAGCTTTAATGATTGGAGCAACAGCTTTTACAAATGCTCAATCTAAAGTTGCACATATTGCCTCTCAAGAATTAGTTGAAACTATGCCTTCTTACAAAGAAGCTATGGGACAATTAGAAAAATTGCAAAAAACCTACGATGCAGAGATCAGAGATATGATGACTGAAGCTCAAAAAACAATGCAACGTTACGAATCTGAAGCTGCTACAAAAACAGAAGAAGAGAACCAAAAAAGAGCTCAAGAATTACAAGGAACTCAAAGAAGAATTCAAGAACACGGACAAAAAGCACAACAAGATCTTCAGAAAAAAGAGCTTGATCTTCTAAAGCCTGTTTACGAAAAAGCTCGTGTTGCAATTCAAAAAGTTGCAAGAGCAAAAGGATACGATTACGTTTTAGACTCTTCTAATGGAGCTGGAGTAATCATGGCAGATGGTTATAATTTAATGCCAGATGTAAAAAAAGAATTAGGAATGTAATATTTTCTAAATAATATTTCTAAAAACTGCGCTTCCTTAAAGCGCAGTTTTTATTTTTGTACTAATGAGCAACTCGAACCCAATTGGCTTTTTTGATTCTGGCGTGGGCGGCACTTCCATATGGAAAGAAGTGATTCAGCTATTACCACAAGAAAACAGCATTTATCTATCTGATAGTAAAAATGCCCCTTATGGGGAAAAACCAATCGCAGAAATAATAGCTTTAAGTAAAAAAAATACAGAAAAGCTTCTGGAGATGAGTTGTAAAATTATTGTGGTAGCCTGTAACACCGCTACCACCAATGCAATTCAAATTTTAAGAAATACTTATACAGTTCCTATTATCGGGATTGAACCCGCCATTAAACCAGCAGCATTAAGTTCTAAAAGCAAATCCATTGGAATCTTAGCTACAAAAGGAACACTTTCTAGCAAACTGTTCTCAAAAACATCTGAGCTTTATTCTGGAAATATTAAAATTACCGAAGTTGTAGGAAACGGATTGGTTAGTCTTATTGAACAAGGACAAGAACAGTCGGACGAAATAAGAGATTTATTAAGATCTCTTTTGAAACCTATGATTAATGCCAAAATTGACTATCTGGTTCTAGGCTGCAGCCATTACCCCTACTTAGTACCAGTTTTAAAAGAGCTTTTACCCAAAGAAGTAACTATTATAGATTCTGGAGAAGCGGTTGCAAGGCAAACTAAAAAGGTGCTTTTGGAAAACAACTTAATGAACAACAGAAACACCTCTCCAAAACATTCACTTTTCACCAATGCTAAGCCTGAGATTCTAGCAAATCTAGTCCATGCTAAAGAAAATGGCCTGTATGTATCTTATTTAGATTTTTAATTAATCGCAGGGCACTTACAGTCGTACCTTCCTCTATCTTCCCCAAAATTATAACCTAAAGTTATTTGATGAAATCCATTATTAGATAATACGATCGAATTTATTTGATGGGAATAGGTATATGCAACAACAAAGCGTTTATAATCTACACCAATAAATGGGGTTATATATTGAAGTTGTTGATTCTTAATTTTTGTACCATCGGTGGTATATTCGGCTCCTTCAAAACTTCTTCTATAGGAAACCCCACCCCAAACATCCCCAAACTCCATTGTTTTATAAGCTTTCAAGTTAGCATCTATAGATTTTTCAGCAGTTTGCTCTCTTAGCTGAAATAGAATGGAAGGCTCCACGCTCCAATCACTATTATTTCTTGTAAAAACATAACCGGTAGAAAATAAATATTTCCTCTGGTTGTTTGGAACTGCATCCGAATAAAATAAATCCCTTTTAATGGGCAAAATATTCTTCGCGGTAGCATGTGCAAAAAAATCCAAATAATAATAAGACATCCCCACATCCATATTCGCATAGATATCCGATGGATTTCCACCGCCAATTAAAGGGTCAAAATCTGTAAATCCAGATTGATCTAAACTATGCTGTATAACGCCTACACTTACCCCAAATGAAAATTGGTTGAGATCTAGTTCGCTTCTAGAAAGTAATAAATGATACGCTGCAGTGGCATAAATACCTTGTTTGGAGTAATTACCATTCTTATCGTTAAAAATAATTCCTCCTAAACCTATTTTCTCTCCTGCTCTACCATTAATACTCAAGGTTTGTAAACTTGGTGCTTCTTTCACGTCAAACCATTGCTGCCTTGCTGTGAGTCTTATTTTATTGAAATTGGCTGCGCCAGCCATTGATGGGTGAAGCAAGTATAAATTATCTGTTAAATAGTCTGAATATGTTGGAATTACTTCCTGTGCTTCAGAAATAGAAGATATTAAAAAAAATAAAGTAGCACTAAAAAAAAGCTTCATTAAGTAATTACTTTTTAAACTATCAAGGATAATTTATCAGCATTAAAAAACACATAAATAAAGCTTATCCCCCAAGCCATAATAACAATTGTAAATATATAGATTACCGCACTTTGTTTTAGTAATTTTGCAACAAAATATTGATTATGAACACTTATACCGTAAATATAGAACCAACATCAAATTCAGCTATCGTTAAATTTGAAACCAATCAGTTTCTTACAAGACATGAAAGTTTTGAATTTGGAAATATAGAAGAAGCTCAAAAATCCCCTTTAGCGCAGCAATTATTTCATTTACCATTTGTGAAAACTGTTTTTATAGCACAAAATTTTATTGCCATAGAAAAATACAATATTGTGGAATGGGCAGATGTGCAAGAAGAGGTTGCTGAGCAATTAAAAGACTATCTTAATAATGACGGTGTTATTATTAATGCAGATAATGCTGAAGACACTAACACCCTCTCAAAAAAAGTTCCGGTTACCGTATATGCTGAAACCACTCCAAACCCATCTGTAATGAAGTTTGTTGCTAATAAAAAATTGGTGATCGCTTCCGCTGAATTCAAAAATATAGATGCAACTGCAGATGCTCCTTTAGCACGTGCTCTATTTAATTTTCCTTTTGTAAAAGAAGTTTTTATAGATGAGAATTATATCTCTATAAATAAATACGACATCGCCGATTGGAATGAAATTACAATGGAATTACGAGAATTTATTACAAAGTATATTCAAGATGGAAAAGACATTGTTTTAAAGGAAACATTAAAAAAGGAAACTGAAACTTCAGAATCTACCTCAGCTAAAAAGCCTGAAAATTTAGATCCTATTTCTACTCAAGTCATCGAGATCTTAGATGAATATATTAAGCCGGCCGTAGCAAGTGATGGTGGTAATATTATGTTCGATTCTTATAACGAAGAAACAAAGACCGTAAAAGTAATCCTACAAGGAGCTTGTAGCGGATGTCCATCTTCTACCGCGACCTTAAAAAACGGAATTGAAACCATGATGCGAGACATGTTAGCAGGGAAAGTAGAATATGTAGAAGCTATAAACGGATAATCATCCCTACCTATAAACTAGGCATTTAACATAGCTTTATAAACAAGGCTTTTCAATATTTTGTAACTTAGGTACTACTTATTAGTAACCAATTTAAAAAAAATATTATGCCTGTAATTAAAGTGATTGAAATAATGGCCACCTCTAGTAGCGGTTGGGAAGATGCCGCAAAAAATGCTGTTAAACATGCAGCCAAAACGGTGAAAAACATTAAATCTGTTTATATTAAAGATCAAAGTGCACGAGTACAAGGTGAAAATCTAACCGAATACCGTGTGAACGTAAAAATTTCTTTTGAAGTGAGTTAATTCTCCTTAGATCGAAATTTTAAGGCTAATAACAAAGTTAAATTAAAGTCCTCTCGACTAAAATACTTGTTATTAGCCTTTTTGATTTTCAAATAAATTTACTTTTTCAACTTAAACTATATATGAAATCCACACAACATACCAATTCTCTAATTCATGAAAGCAGCCCATATCTTTTGCAACATGCTCACAATCCAGTTAACTGGTATCCATGGGGTCCAGAAGTTTTAGAAAAGGCTAAAGCAGATAATAAATTATTAATTATAAGTGTGGGTTATGCAGCTTGCCATTGGTGCCATGTGATGGAACATGAGAGTTTTGAAGATGAAGACGTTGCTGAAATCATGAATACTCATTATTATAACATTAAAGTAGACAGGGAAGAGCGGCCAGACATAGATATGGTGTATATGAGTGCGGTGCAATTAATGACTGGGAGCGGTGGTTGGCCAATGAACATTGTGGCTTTGCCAGATGGAAGACCGGTTTGGGGTGGCACTTATTTTAAGAAGGAAGCCTGGAAAGATACTCTTTTACAAATTGCCAGATTGTATAAAGAAAATCCTGAGAAACTACTTGAGTACGCTGAAAAATTGGATGACGGACTAAAAAACATTCAATTGATTCCAAAAGCTAAGAACGAGGCAAATATTAAGTTGGAATTTGATGCTATAATTGAAAAAATAGAACAGAATTTCGATTGGAAATTTGGAGGAACCAATCATACTCCCAAATTTGTAATTCCCGCTAATTTTGATTTTTTCCTGAAATATGGAAAACTTCAAAATGCAGAAAATATTGAAGAATATGTAGATCTGAGTTTAAATAAAATCTCTTTTGGAGGCATTTACGATCATGTAGAGGGTGGTTTCTCACGATATTCTGTAGATGAAAAATGGCACATTCCACATTTCGAAAAAATGCTCTATGATAATAGCCAAATGGTAAGTTTGTATAGCAAGGCGTATGCAGAAACTAAAAACAGATGGTATTTAGAGGTTATTGAACAAACCTTGGAATTTATTAGAAACAATCTTACCACACCTAAAGGCTCGTTTTACTCTTCCTTAGACGCAGACAGCTTAAATGAGAAAGGTAAATTAGAAGAAGGAGCCTTTTACGCTTGGACTGCAGAAAAGCTTCAAGAGCTACTTAAAGATGGTTTTTCCATATTTAAAGAATACTATAATATCAATTCTTTTGGGAAATGGGAAAACAATAACTATGTGCTTATTAGAAGTGAAGAAGATTCTCCATTTATAGAAAGAAATAATTTAAGTATTTCTGAATTCAAAAATATTAAAGAAGATTGGTTGCAAATATTAACTTCAGAAAGAAATAAGCGAGAAAAGCCTAGACTGGACGATAAACAATTAACTTCTTGGAATGCTTTAATGCTCTCTGGATATGTTGATGCTTATAAAGCAATTCCAAATGAGAGCTATTTGAAGACAGCCTTAAAAAATGCCAATTTTATAAAAAAAAATCTATACAAAACTGATAGCAGTTTACATCACTCCTTCAAAAATGGAAAAAGTACCATTAATGGATATCTGGAAGATTATGCTTTTACTATAGAAGCTTGTATAAAATTATATGAAGTTATGTTAGACATAGAATGGCTTAATTTTGCAATGGAGCTTGCAAATTATAGCATCGAACATTTTTTCGATTCTAAATCGGGCTTATTTTATTTCACAT